>Ga0247727_10001059_pt1 | contig 67087 bp, 86 predicted proteins | sample WisWelCaveWW1625_FD_202498 | JGI IMG/M metagenome (GOLD analysis project Ga0247727, IMG submission 202498) | Biofilm microbial communities from Wishing Well Cave, Virginia, United States - WW16-25 | ecosystem: Environmental > Aquatic > Deep subsurface > Groundwater > Cave microbial mat | place... | reverse complement strand
AGCAGCGCATGGATCATCTCCGAGGAGACATCCATGAACAGGCTGACAAACCCTAGCGCCCAAACCGTTCGCGGAATCCGGGGACGCGGTGTTGGCGTGGGTTTCATGGCTGATTGCACCCCGGCGGTCCATAAATCCTACTCCACTCTGAATATCCTAATCGTATTAGTCTTGCCCGCCCGCCCGAACGGAATCCCGGCGATCACCACGACGCGGTCGCCCACTTCTACCGCGCCGAGTTTGCGCACGGCGGCGTCGGCTTTCTCGATCATTTCTTCGACGTTGGACACATCCTCGGTGACCACGCTTTTCACCCCCCACACCAAAGTCAGCCGCCGCGCGGTTTCCATCACCGGCGTTAGCCCCACCACGCCGCAGCGCGGACGTTCGCGCGCAACTCTGAGCGCCGTCGAGCCGGTGGCTGTGAAGGCGACCACGGCGGCACAATCCAAGACATCGGTGATGTGGCGCGCAGAGAGCGCGATTGCATCGGCGGTGGTGGCTTGCGGAGGGGCCATGTCGCGCGGCAGGCTCTTCCAATATTCGTTATCGCCCTCCACCGCGCGGATGATGCGGTCCATGATCGCCACCGCGGATTCCGGATGGCGGCCCACCGCGCTTTCCGCCGACAGCATCACCGCGTCGGCGCCCTGATACACGGCGGTGGCGACATCGGAAGCTTCCGCGCGCGTGGGGGTCGCCGCTTCCACCATGCTTTCAAGCATATGCGTCGCCACAATCACTGGCCGGCCGGCGGCTCTAGCGGCGCGGATGATCTTGCGCTGCGCAATCGGCACTTGCTCGGGCGGCAATTCCACCCCCAAATCGCCGCGCGCCACCATCACCGCATCCGAGAGCTCGACAATTTGCTCGATCTGCTCCAGCGCCGATGGTTTTTCAATTTTGGAAATGATCCCAGCGCGATCACCAACCAAGGCGCGCGCTTCGCGAACGTCATCGGCATGCTGCACGAACGACAGCGCGATGTAATCGACGCCGAGGTCGAGCGCGTAGGCGAGATCTTCTTTATCCTTCTCGGTCAGCGCCGAAATCGGAATCCGGCGGGTGGGAACATTGAGGCCTTTTTGATTTTTCAGCACGCCGCCGAAATCGACGCGCGCCTTCAGCTGCGTGACGTGGCGCTCGATCACAGTGAGCTGCATCTTGCCGTCGTCGAGCTTCAGCACATCGCCTTCTTCCAGGACGTTGATGATTTCCGGGTGCGGCAGGCGGATGATCTTGTCGTCGCCGGGCGCGTTCGAGGCTTCGAGCGTGATGATCTGGCCGTAACGCAGCTTGATTTCGCCATTCTCGAACGAACCGACGCGGATTTTCGGCCCCTGCAAGTCGGCGAACACGCCGATCGGCTTGCCGATGCGGACCTCGGCCTCGCGGGCCGCGGCCAGCCGGCGGGCGTGGTCTTCCTTGGCGCCATGGCTGAAATTGAGCCGGAAGCAATCGACGCCGGCTTCGACCAGCCATAGCAGACGCTCGGGCGGGTCGCTGGCCGGACCCATGGTTGCGACAATTTTGCAATCCCGCGCGCGCATGTTGGCTCCTTCAAGCTGGCGGCACTTGAATGCGCGTCGCGCGATAAGTCCAGCCGGTGTCTTCCCCTTGCGGTGAGCGGGTCTACAAAGCTCTCTGCCCTCCTCGCGAGGACGCGCGATGGAAGCAAACCAAATGCCGCACGACGGGTTTCTTGACGCGTTGTCCCTCCGCTTCTAGGTTCCGCGCGCGAAACGGGGGCCTCACGATGAATCGCCCTCTGGTCGCGCATTAACCGTTCGATGGCAGACAAAACTCCGCCGGAAGACGCCCTCTCCGATTTGTGCCGGCGCGTCGCCGTCGCGCGCGGGGAAAGCGCTCCAAGCTCTCCCCCGCCCCAAAGCGCCGCCTCGTTGGCGTTTCGGTTTGGCGGAGAGTTCGGTGCGGCGGTTTTGGTTGGGGCATTGCTCGGCGCCGGGGCGGATTATTTTCTCCACAGCTCGCCGGTGGGGATGGTGATCGGCTTGGTGCTGGGCTTCGTGACCGGCGTGGTGAATGTTGTGCGCGTCGCGCAATCCTATTCAAAGGGCTATCCGGCCGACGCAAATGCGCCGTCGGTTCAGGGCGACAAGGAGTGATTTTGTAAGTGTCGACAGATCCGATCCACCAATTCCGCATCGACCCGATCGCCACGCTTGAAATCGCCGGCGTGGACGCAAGCTTCACCAATGCGAGCTTGGTCATGGTCGCGGGCGTGGGTGCGGCGGTGGCATTTATGCTATGGGCGATGAAGCCGGCGGCGCTCGTGCCGGGGCGCACGCAAATGGTGGCCGAAAGCGCCTACGGTTTTATCCACACCATGGTGCGCGATACCGCGGGCGAGGAAGGCGTCACGCGCTTCTTCCCGTTCGTATTCACGCTGTTCTTGTTTATTTTCGCGGCGAACCTGATCGGCATGTTCCCGTATTGGTTTGCGTCCACCAGCCAACTCATCGTGCCAGCGGCCATGGCGCTGATGGTGTTTTTTACCGTTATCGGCGTCGGGCTGGTTAAGAACGGGTTCAAGTTCCTCAAGATATTCTTCCCCTCGGGCCTGCACCCAATTCTCTACCTTTTCGTGACGCCGATTGAGATCCTCTCATTCTTCTCACGGCCGCTGAGTCACGCCATTCGTTTGTGGGCCAACATTTTCGCCGGCCACTTGCTATTGAAGGTGATCGCCGGATTCGTGCCGATGATGGCGGCTGCCGGCGGCCTGATCGCCATCGGCTTGGTGATCCCGTTGGTGATGACAATAGCCATCTACGCGCTCGAGTTTCTGGTTGCATTCCTGCAGGCTTATGTGTTCGCGATGCTCACCTGCATCTATCTCAACGACGCACTTCACCCCGGCCACTAATAGCCACCCGTAAAACCTTGGAGAAAATCAACATGGACGTGGAAGCAGCGAAACTGATCGGGGCCGGCATCGCTTGCATCGGCATGGGCGGCGCCGGCATCGGCGTCGGCATCATCTTCGGCAACTTCCTGCAAGGCGCGCTGCGCAACCCAAGCGAAGCGCAAAAGCAGTTTGGCAATCTCATCTTCGGTTTCGCCGTGACCGAAGCGCTCGGCATCTTCTCGCTGGCGATCGCGCTCATTTTGCTCTATGGCCAAGGCTGAAGCATGGCCATCGCGCCGCCCGGGTCCGAGCTTGAGCACGCTGCGGAAACGGCTGCGCGGGGAGGCGAGCACGCCGCCGAGGGCGGAGCCTTTCCTCCGTTCGACGCCAGCTTGTTCGCCAGCCAGCTGGTATGGTTCGCGGTCACTTTCGCGCTGCTCTATTTCGCCCTCTCGCGCTTCGTGCTGCCGCAAATCGGCGCCGTCCTGAGCAAGCGGGCAGGCGCGATCTCCAGCGACCTCGATGCAGCGGCAAAGCAAAGCGCCGCCGCCGAGGACGCTCGCGTTGCGATGGAAAGAGCCACTGCCAAGGCCCGCGCCGATGCGCGCGCGATGATCGACAAGGCTCGCGCCGAGGTGCAGGCCAAGCTCAACGCTGAGCAAGGGCAAGCCGAGGCGCGGCTGGTCGAACGCATCCGCGCGGTGGAGGCGAAAGTCGATGCGGCGCGGACCAAGGCGCTGACGGAGATTCCCGCGCTGGCCGAGGTGCTCGCCCGCGACATCGCCGATAAATTTACCCCGGCCGCGCCGAACGCGCGCCAGCGGGCGGCAGGGGAAGCGGGATGAATATCGACGCCACCTTCATCGCGCTGGTCGCGCTCGTGTTGTTCTTCGCTTTGCTGGCCTATCTCAAAGTGCCAGGCATGATACTGTCGGCGCTCGACGCGCGCAGCCAGGCCATCGCCAAGGAACTTCACGATGCGCGCCGCCTCCGCGAGGAGGCTGAAAAGCTCCTGGCCGAGTACTTGGCCAAGCGCGCCGCCGCGGAAGCCGAAGCCAAGGCGATCGTAGAGACCGCCAAGGAACAAGCCGCCATCGTCGCCGAAGAAACCCGCACCCAAATGATGGCCGCCATGGCGCGGCGCGAACGCCAGGCCGAAGACCGCATCGCCGCCGCCGGAACCAAAGCCGCCGACGAAGTGCGCGCCGCCGCCGCCGAAGCCGCTATCGCCGCTGCCGAAAAACTTATCCGCGCCGGTATGAACGACGCGAGCCAAGCAGCGCTGGTGAAGGAAGGGCTGGCTGAGATGGCGCGCAAGTTCGGGTAAGGGAAAAATCCCTTCTCTCCCTGCGGCGGGGGAGAAGGTGGCGCGAAGCGCCGGATGAGGGGGCGACGCCAACCTCAGCTCATGTCGCGCTCCTTCCCTCTCACCCCACGCGCTACGCGCGCAGACCTCTCCCACGCAGTGGGAGAGGTGACGCCAACCACCTAACGCCGCGTGCTGGCGAGCGACGCCAGTTCCGTCACCAGCTTGGCCGCCAATATTGCGGTGATTCCGTTCAGGTCGCGCGTCGGATTATATTCCACCACATCGGCCCCCAACAACGGGACTTTTAGATCAAGCAAGATGTTGATCACTTCGCGCGCCGTGAGTCCGCCTGGTTCATGATGTGAAACACCCGGCGCGAAGGCTGGGTCGAATGCATCGAGGTCGATGCTGATATAGAGCGGCTTGTCGAAGGCGGGCAGCTGCGCCCGGACGAAATCCTTCATCTCCATGATCTCGACGCCAAAACGCGCGGCCTGTTCGCGCTGGTGTTTTTCAAGCGTGCGAATGCCGACCTGCATCAAGCGCGAGGCTAGTCCCTCCTCCATGATCCGCGCGAACGGTGAAGCGTGCGAGCGGCGGTCGCCGCCATAGTCGTGATAAAGATCGGGATGGGCGTCGAAATGCAGGATATCAACTGGACCATGATGCGCCGCGATGGCGCGCAGGATCGGATAGGTGATCGAATGATCGCCGCCCAGCGAAATTGGCGCCGCGCCAGCTTTGAGCGATCGCATGACCGCCGCTTCGATCAGTTCGTCGTCTCTCGGCGCCTCTGCCAGCGGAAGATCGCCGCAATTGTGGAGGTCGATCTCGGCCCCGAACTCCACCCCGCGTTCGCTGGCGGCATTGCCGTGGGGGCTGAATAGCGCCGCGCGGATCAGCGGCGGCGCCAACGCAGGACCGCGCATGAACGAGGAATGCACGTCCGTCGGCATGCCGATAAGATCGACGCGGCGGCGACCGCTCATCTCATTCCGCCGCGTGCTTAGCCGCCGCTTTATCGTCCGTTTTGCGCCGCCAGCGCAATTTCGGTTGCCGCGCGGCACGGGTTTCGTCGAGGCGACGGGTGGGGGCGAGGCGCGGGGTTTGCTTGAAAAATTCCGCATCGCCCGTGCGCGCGCGTTCTGCAAGCGCGATCATCACGTCGGCGAAGCGGTCCAATTCACGTTTAGGCTCTGTTTCCGTGGGTTCAATCAACATGGCGCCGTGCACGACCAGCGGAAAATAAGTGGTGAACGGGTGATAGCCTTCATCGAGCAGCGCCTTGGCCACATCGATGGTTTCCACGCCAAGCGGACGCAAGGTTGAATCATCGAACAGCGCTTCGTGCATGCAAGGTCCTCTACCGAACGGCGCGTTGAAGTGCGGCTTCAGCCGCGCCAGCAAATAATTGGCGTTAAGCACGGCGTCTTCCGCCACTTGCCGCAAACCGTCGCTGCCATGGCTCAGCATGTACGCGAGCGCGCGCGTGAACATGCCCATCTGGCCATGGAACGCGCACATGCGCCCGAAGGCGCGCGTGCCTTCGGTGTGCTCGCGGAGCGTAAATCCTCCCCCGCCTGCGGGGGAGCTCCCGAGCGGCGCGAGGGGGAGGGGATAATACGCGGCTCCCTCCTCCGACCACTTCGCGGCCACCTCCCCCGTAAGCGGAGGAGGAGTACGTACGATGTGCGGAACCGGCGCGAATGGCGCCAGCGCCGCGGAAAGCACGGTGGGACCAGCGCCAGGACCGCCGCCGCCATGGGGCGTCGAAAAGGTCTTGTGCAAATTGATGTGCATGGCGTCGATGCCGAGATCGCCAGGGCGAACGCGCCCGACGATGGCGTTGTAATTGGCGCCGTCGCAATAGAAATAGCCCCCGGCTGTGTGGATGAGATCGGCGATTTCCTTCACGTCGCGCTCAAACAGGCCGCAGGTGTTGGGGTTGGTGAGCATCAGTGCCGCCACGTCCGGCCCGAGCTTGGCTTTGAACGCGGCAAGATCGACGCGGCCGTCGTCCGTGCCCGGCGCTTCATCGACGATGAACCCAGCGGCGACCGCCGTCGCCGGATTGGTGCCGTGCGCTGAACTCGGCACCAAGACGCGCTTGCGTTTATCCGCCTCGCCGCGCGCGGCGAGCGCCGCCTTAATCGCCAGCATGCCGCAAAATTCGCCGTGCGCGCCAGCCTTCGGAGACAGCGCCACCGCTGGCATGCCGGTGAGTTCCATCAGCCAGTGCGCAAGCTCGTCCATCAACTCAAGCGCGCCTTGCACCGTGGCGATCGGCTGTAGCGGATGCATATCAGCAAAGCCCTCGAGGCGCGCGACAAGTTCGTTCAAACGCGGATTGTGCTTCATCGTGCACGACCCAAGTGGAAACAGGCCAAGATCAATGGCGTAATTCTTTTGGCTGAGGCGCACGAAGTGGCGCATGGTTTCGGGTTCCGAGAGACCAGGCAGATCTAGCGCGGCTTTGCGTTGCAGGCCGCCAAGCTTGTTCGCGCCGCCTTTTGGCTCAGGCAGATCAACGCCGGTCCCCGTAGCGTGCCCGGTTTCAAAAATCAGCGGCTCGGCTTGCAGAAGGCCGCGATTGCCGGAGCTGGTTTCGGGGATCATTTGTCCAACACATCCATGGATTTCGGCGCGAGCCAGCGCACGAGTTCAGCTTTGGTGTTCAAACGTCCACCCAGCCATCCCAGCTGGCCGGATTTGAAGGCCTCACTGATAGAGATCTGGACAGGTATGATTTGCATCGCGAGTTGCAGCGCCTGCCAGGAATCCTCCCCGCACGCGTAGCGTTTGTAGTCGTAGCCGGGCCAAGCAAGATGATAGTCGCAGCGCCAATTTCGGCCTTCGTCGAACGGCAAGCACACGCGCGCGAAACCCGGCTGGACTCCATCATCGCCAAAATACTCTAAGGCGCGTTCGGCGATAACTACGCTCATCCCAGCGCCTCCTTCAGCGCCTTCGCATACGCGCCGATGTCATCATCCGTGTTCATCTCTGTCGCGCACGTAATCAGCACGTTATCCATGCCGGCGCGGGGGTTGAGGCGGCTCATGGCGATTCCCGCGATCACGCCCTGCGCGGCGAGCGCGTCCACCACGCCTTGCGCTGGCTTCGACAGTTTCAGCGCGATCTCGTTGAAGAAGCGCTTGGTCAGCACCTCGACGCCGGGGATTTTCGCCAGCGCATCCGCGAGCGCGATGGCCTTCTCGTGATTGAGCTGGGCCAATCGCTTCAAACCGGCTTCGCCGAGCAGCGTCATGTGAATGGTCCACGCCAGCTGACACAGACCGGAATTGGTGCAGATATTGCTGGTGGCTTTTTCGCGGCGGATGTGTTGTTCGCGCGTCGAGAGCGTGAGCACGAAGCCGCGCTTGCCGTCGGCGTCGAGGGTTTCACCGGCGACGCGGCCGGGCATTTGCCGGATGTATTTCTCGCGCGTCGCAAACAGTCCCACATAGGGTCCGCCGAAATTGAGCGCATTGCCGATCGATTGGCCCTCGCCACAAACGATATCCGCGCCAAACGCGCCCGGCGGTTCGATCAAACCAAAGGCGACCGCTTCGGTAAAATTCGCCACCATCAACGCACCGCCGGCGTGGGCCGCGTCGGCGATCTTCCTAAAATCGGTGATTGTGCCGAACATATTGGGCGATTGCACGGTCAGCGCGGCGACATCAGCGCCGAGATGCTTCGTCACCGCAGCTTCATCATCAATGGCTGCTGGCAGTGCGACGACCTCCAAGCCCAGCGCTTCGCAGGCGGTGCGTGCGGTGTCGATGTAATGGGGATGCACGCCGCCGGAGAAAATGATCTTCTTCCGCTTAGTCACGCGCGCGGCCATCATCGCCGCCTCGGCGCAAGCGGTGGAACCGTCATACATCGAAGCGTTCGCCACCTCCATGTCGAGCAGCATCGCGACTTGGGATTGGAATTCGTAGAGCGCCTGCAACGTGCCTTGCGCGATTTCGGGCTGATACGGCGTATAGGCGGTGAGGAATTCGCTGCGCTGAATCAGATGATCCACGCTCGCCGGCACGTGATGGCGATAAGCGCCGGCGCCGAGGAAGAACGCGGTCGCGGCCGCGGGAATGTTCTTCTCCGCCAGAGCTTGCATATGGCGATGCACTTCGATCTCGCCTCGCGCGCGCGGCAGATTCACCAAGCCCTTGAGCACGGCGCTTTTCGGCACATCGACGTAAAGATCGTCGATGGATTTCGCGCCGATGAGCGCCAGCATCTCTTTGCGATCGGTGCTGGTGAGGGGGAGGTAACGCACGGGTTAGGGCTCCATGGTTGCAGGATGAGAATCCCGCTCCGCCCCGATGGGAGAGCTGTCAGCGCGCAGCGCTGACTGAGGGGGTGAGGCCCGCTTCTGTTGGGGATTGGTCTCGTGAGGCTCATCCTTCACTGTCGCGCGCGCATCCCCTCCGCCGCTTCGCGGCGCCTCCCCCATCGAGGGGGAGGCTGGGCAATGCGTTTGATCTACACTCACGAAAGCCCCTTCACATATTCGCCATACGCGGCTTCATCCATCAGCGCTTCGAACTCGGCTTTATTCGACGGGCGTAGCTTCACGAACCAGGCGTCGCTTTGCGGCGAATGGTTGACCAAATCCGGCTGCGTCGAAAGCAAAGCGTTGGCGCTGGCGACCACGCCCGAAATCGGCGCGTACACATCCGACGCTGCTTTCGCGCTTTCCACCACCGCTATGTCGGCGCCTTGCGCGAATTCAGCGCCTTCGGCCGGCAGTTCGACATAAACCACATCGCCCAATTGCTCGGCGGCGTAAGCGCTGATGCCGATGACAGCAAGGCCGCCCTCCATCCGCACCCATTCGTGATCCTTGGTGTAGCGCGTGCTCATAAGTTAAATCTCCATGCAGCAAAACCGACTCGTGCTCCCCCGCGAGGGGGAGCTGTCAGCCGTTAGGCTGACTGAGGGGGTGACGCGGTGCTTGCTGAACGCGGCTTTTCCCCCTCCGTCACGCGCTGTCGCGCGCGCCACCTCCCCCTTGCGGGTGAGGACGAAGATGACTCGCTGCATTAGGACTTCCCCTTTGGGCGATGATAAGTGTGCGGCACGAATGGCAGCGGCACGATGGTCGCCGGACGCGGCTGCCCGCGAACGAGGAGATCGATGCCGGTTCCGAACTGCGCAAAGGCCGCATCGACATAGCCCATCGAAATCGGGCTATTGAGGATCGGCGAGAAGCCGCCGGAAGTGATCAAGCCAATCTGCTTGCCGTCTTTTTGAATCTCCACCCCCTCGCGCGCCGGCGCGCGATCGTTGGGGCGAATGCCGACGCGCTTGCGCGACGGGCCCAGATCAATTTCGCGCAAGATGCGCTTGGCGCCGGGAAAATCGCCAGCCTCGCGGCGGCGCTTCTGAATGGTCCAAGCCAGATCGGCTTCGATCGGCGAGGTCGTCGCATCGAGGTCGTGACCGTAGAGGCAAAGGCCAGCTTCCAGGCGCAGCGAATCGCGCGCGCCAAGGCCGATGGGTTTGACTTCCGGGTGCGCGAGCAGCGCTTCGGCCAACGCGGGCGCATTTTCGGCGCGGACCAAAATCTCAAAACCGTCCTCGCCAGTATAGCCCGAGCGCGTGATGGTGAGGCGGCCGAAGGCGGCAAAGCGGCGCACTTGCATGAAACTCATCGCGCCTAAGCCATCGTCGATCACCGCGCGCGCGACCAATTCCGCGCTCGGCCCTTGCAACGCCAGAAGCACGCGATCATCGGCGCGCACCAGCTTGGCTTCGCCCCGCGTGGCCCCTTCGATCAGCGCCCAATCCTCGATTTTGCAGCCGGCATTGACGACAATGTAAAGATCGCCCGCGGCTTCGGGTTCGATTGGGCGCGCGATCATCAAATCATCGAGCACGCCGCCTTCGGCATTGAGCAAAGTGGTGTAGCGGACTTGGCCAGGCTTCAGGTCTTGGATGTCCGCCGGCGCAAGACGCTCGATCAGCGATGCGATCTTTCGGTGCGCCTCTTCGCCGACCAGGCCGTGGCCCTTCGGCAACGCGAAAAAGCATGGCCCCATGTGGCTGACATCGAACAGGCCAGCATGCTGGCGCGTCCAATTGTGCTCGGCGATGAGGCCCTCGAACTGGATCGGCATGTCGTAGCCCGCAAAATCCGCGAACTTTGAGGTGCGGGCGCGCCAAAGTTCGTCGAGGGGCAATTTTTTCGGAGACGTGGCTTCGGCCATGTGTTTTCCAGGTACGCGTGGCGCGTGCGAAAGGGCACGCAGCCCCCGCTGTCCTGGCGCCTGAGAGATTCACGGTATTGCTCCGCTTACTCCTTCGGCGGCGTCCAGATTTGCATCTGGGCCCCGGATCGCCGCTACGCGTCGTCCGGGGTGCTTACGCACTTTCCAGCGTGTTCATCCCCTCGCGGTCCGGTTCCCTGAGAGTTTCCGGGGCGGTTGCTCCTTCGGGGCCAGCCTTTTCGCTGATCTCTCCCGCGAGGTTCGTATGTCTGGCCAGACCAGGGTGACTCGACGTCGGCCCGGACCGTTGGTTATGAACTTGGGCCGCGTCCTGGACGGAGTCAATCAGCCGGACCAGATGAACGCTTCGCCACGCAAGATCGCCTCTGCTTGGGGCGTGTATTTGTCCTTGGATTTGCCTTCTGGATGTAAGTCCAATCCGTCCCACAGCTGAAGCGGCGCGCGCGAACCCTTGCGGCCCCTCACGATGAGCCGGCGCGCCGGCTTTTGCCGCGAGGGCCGGATCGGGAAGATTTCGACCCCGCCCAGCCGGCCTTCGAGCGCGCGCAGTATCTCCGGAAGCCTATGTGGACGCTGTATCAGGGTGAGGCAGGCGTAATACGACATACGATTGCACCAAACCTTGATCCAATCCTTGATCGGCAGTTCCGCAATATGGGCGCCGCTCCGAGCCGCCGCGGGCGCGCGACCCTCGCTTGAATAATCATAGGGTGGATTGAAGAACACGCCGTCAAATACACCCCATTCCGGAGGCGGGGAAAGCGCATCCGCCTCGTAGATGATGACCTTGCCGGATAGTCCGTTGAGCGCAACATTCTCGCGCGCCAATGCTGCGAAACGAGGATCGCGTTCAACCCCAAAGTATCGCGTTTCGGGATAAATTTGGTAGCGCGCCGCAACAGAAAGCAACGCACCGCCAACGCCACATCCAAGTTCAACGAGGCGCGCTCCCGTCTCGTTGCCGCCCATGCCCACAGCCGCCGCGAGTAAAATAGTGTCCACATTCACCCGGTAGCCGCGCGCGGGCTGGCGCACGCGCAGGCGGCCGCCCAAAATCGCGTCCTCGGTTAAGTCCGCTTCCTTCACATGCGACCCATTCGCGCGATTTGGGCTTGGCCGTCGAACCAAGCTTGACCGGCGCCCATGGCCCCACCATCGTTTCGTTCTTGGGTCAAGTGGAGACCATTTTGGGACCGGCGGTCGCACCGAACAGAAGAGCCGCTGGCGAACCCCATGCGGTTGACCGGCTGGCGGCGCTGTTGGCCGAAGACCTCGCCGCGGTGGATGGCCTTATCCATCAGCATATGACCAGCCCGGTGGGCGTCATCCCCAACCTTGCCGCGCATCTCATTGACGCCGGAGGCAAGCGCATCCGCCCGCTGATCACCCTGGCGGCGGCGCGCTTGCTGGGCGGCGGCGGCGACGGTCCGCGCAAGCTTGCGGCGGCGGTTGAGTTCATCCATTCCGCCACGCTACTGCACGACGACGTAGTGGATCAGTCGAGCCTCAGGCGCGGGAAGAAAGCCGCTAATGTGGTTTGGGGCAATGCCTCAAGTGTGCTGGTCGGCGATTTCCTGTTCGCGCGCTCGTTCAATCTGATGGTCGAGACCGGCGATTTGATGGTGCTCGACATTCTTGCCCGCGCCGCCAGCGTCATCGCCGAAGGCGAAGTGATGCAACTCGCGGCGGCGAACGACGCGGACACATCGCGCGAACGTTACATGGAGATCGTCGCGGCCAAGACCGCCGCTCTGTTCGCGGCGGCCGCGAAATCTGGCGCGGTGGCGGCAGGAAGGCCCGGCGCGGAGGCGGCCGCGCTCGAGAGCTACGGCCACGAATTGGGCTTGGCGTTCCAATTGGTGGACGACGCGCTCGATTATGGCGGGCTCTCCGCCGCCATGGGCAAGAATTCCGGCGCTGATTTTCGCGATGGCAAAGTGACGCTGCCGGTGGTGTTTGCGCGCGATTCCGGCGACGAAGCCGAGCGCGGCTTCTGGCGGCGCGTTATGGGCGGAGAGCGCACGGACGAGGATTTCCAACGCGCGCTTTTCCTCATCCGCCGTCACGATGCGATTGCGTTGACGCTTGAGGCGGCGCGCGAACACGCAGTGGCCGCGCGCGCAGCGCTCGCCACGCTGCCAGCCAACGCCTATCGCGAAGCGCTGGCGGAATTGCCTGCTTTCGTGATCGAACGCGCACACTAAACCGATGCTGCGAATCCTTGCCCGCGGCGGCGTCGAGGCCGCGTCCTGCACCGAGCCCGCCGCGCTCTGGTTTGACCTCGACTCGCCCACCGATATGGAGGAGGGCCAAGTCGAAGCAGCACTGGGGATCGACGTGCCAACACCCGCAGAACGCGCCGCGTTCGAGGAATCCGCGCGCTATTACGAGCAAGGCGGCGCGCTCTATCTCACCGCGACCTTGCTTGGACGGCGCGACGAAGGTCCGTTCATCTCAGGGCCCGTGACGTTCATCTTGGCCAAGGACAAGCTCGTCACCGTGCGCCAAATCAGGCCGCGCGCGTTCGAGGTCGGGGTTGGCCGAGCATCGGCGCGCATCGGCTCGGCGAAGTCCGGCGCCGATGTATTTTTCGCCCTGATCGAAGGCGCGGCCGAGCGGCTCGCGGATTTTTTGGCCGACGCGACGCGCGAGGCCAACACCCTCTCCACCACGGTGCTCGCGGACGATGCGAAGCCGGACCTGCGTTCCATTCTGCGCGCGCTGGGACGGGTCGGCGCGCTGGCCGCGCTTGCGCACGACAGCTTGTCCAGCTTGCAGCGCCTGCTTGCCTACGCCCAATTGGCTAAGGATCGCCATGGGATCGACGATGCGCGCGTCGCCGCGCTGACCCGCGATGTGGGCGAACTCGAGCGCATCGCCGAGGCGCTGCAGCCGCGGCTGTCTTTTCTTCAAGACGCCACTTTGGGTCTCATCAACGCGGCGCAGACCAACGTGCTGAAGGCGCTCTCGCTCGCCACTATCGCCTTTGTACCACCGACCTTGATCGCGTCGATCTTCGGCATGAATTTCGAAGCCATGACCTGGTTCCAGACCGGCTGGGGCCCGTGGGTGGGCTTTCTGCTGATGTTCATGGCCCCGGCGGCTTTGTTTGGCATCGCCAAATGGCGAAAGTGGTTTTGACCTCTTCGCTTTCCGCCCGCCCTGCATTAGCCTTGTCCTTCTCCCCTTGTGGAGAAGGTGGATCGTCGCGAAGCGACGAGACGGTTGAGGGGTGAAAGCGCGATCCTTAAGGGTAGCGCCCCTCATTCGGCGCTTCGCGCCACCTTCTCCAGAAGGGCAGAAGGGCAAGAAATAAGGCGCCCGTCTGTGCCGCGGGAGGGCCGAGGACAAACATGGCTGGTCTCGAATTCACCCGTCGCTACGCGATGGCGCATCGGCTATTGGCCGATCCTTTGTCAAAATGCGCCGTGCCGCATGGCCACAACGAAATCGTCTCGGTGCGGCTAGAACCGCACGCGCGCTTCCGCTTCGGCGGCGGCAATGCCGAGGCGCCGTTCGAGGCGGTGAAGGGACGCTGGCATCAGTGGATCGATGGCTGCGTAGATCACGCACTGCAATTGAACGAAACCGACCCGCTGGTGGACTTCTTTCGCCAACACGAACCGCGCCGGCTGGCGAACATCATGACTTTCCATGGCGATCCAACCACCGAAGCGCTGGCGGCGTGCTTTTGGCTAAAGCTCTCGTCGTTCTTGAAGGCCGAGGCGCTGCCTTTTGACGTGTCGCAAGTGCGGGTTGAAGAAACGCCGACCAACGCCGTGGTGTTGACGCACGAAAATTTCGCCGCGCGCGAATGTGGTCTCCGCGCCAGCGCCTGGCCGCTGCGCGCCGACATGAGCATCAATGAGTTTTGAGCGGGAAGATCAGGCGCGGTGGCGCCGCGCGGCATGGATGATCGTCACTATCTCCACCTCCGTAGTAACCCGATAAATCACAACCTAGTGGTCCGATTCCAACATTCGCATCCCGTTTCGGCCCGCTCTGTTGCGAATGTTGGAATCATAAGGACCACTAGCAAGTATAGGTTTCTAGTGGAGTTTATGGATTTGACATTCGCTACCAGCTTGCCGCTTACACCGGATGCGAATGTCAAATCCACTCCACTAGGGCGTGCGGGTAACGACCAGTATGCGAACGTCACCTGCGCCGCTTGGCGTGCTTTGGCGCGGAAATTGGGCGAGGGCGCCGAGGGCTCGCTAAGTATAGCGGACCCTCACCGCCGTCCAAACCGAGAATAGACCTCCTCACCTTCGGCTTCGGACGCGAACTCCCCCTGTCGGCCTGCGCTACGCCCTCCTCGATCGCCGCGCGATCCCCTGGCGGGAGTTCGTCCAGCCAATCGACGGCATATTCGGCCTCGACCACGCGGGCGGCCCATTCCTCGGCGCTTGTTCCGTTCTCCGCAGCATGCTCGCTCAGCTTTGCGGCGGTTTCATCGGAAAGTATCACGGTCAGTGTTTTCACGACTCCAGGCTAGCATTTTATCCCGGACCAGAGAAGAGCCAGCCAAAGCGCACCGATCATGGCTCAGCGTTTTCCGCTCTTGCCAGTCCAACCGTATTTGCCCAGCTCATTCACAGCAATGGCGCGGCAATGCACTTCGTCGGGACCGTCCGCGAGCCTTAGAGTGCGAATGCCGGCATAGGATTTGGCCAGCCCGAAATCTTGACAAACTCCAGCGCCGCCATGCGCTTGAATTGCATCGTCGATGATCTTCAACGCCATGCGCGGCGCGGAGACCTTGATCATAGCGATTTCGTTCCTGGCCACTTTGTTGCCGGCGACATCCATCATGTAGGCGGCCTTGAGGCACAAGAGGCGATTCAACTCGATATCGATGCGCGCTTCGGCGATGCGCTGCTCCCAGACTGAATGTTCGGCGATGGTTTTGCCGAAGGCGACGCGCGTGGTCACCCGCTTGCACAAACTTTCCAGCGCCGCTTCCGCCGCGCCAATGATGCGCATGCAATGGTGGATGCGCCCCGGCCCCAAGCGGCCCTGCGCGATTTCAAAGCCGCGACCTTCGCCCAGCAACAAATTCTCCGCCGGCACGCGCACGTCTTTCAGTTCGATTTCCATGTGCCCATGGGGGGCGTCGTCGTAACCGAACACATTGAGCGGACGGATGATGTTCACGCCCTCGGACTCAAGCGGCAACAGGATTTGGCTTTGCTGGGAGTGCTTGGGGTTATCGGGATTGGTCTTGCCCATCAGGATGGCGATTTTGCAACGCGGATCGCCGGCGCCGGAGGACCACCATTTGCGCCCGTTGATCACATAATCATCGCCGTCGCGGCGGATTTCGCACTGGATGTTGGTGGCGTCGGAGGAGGCCACCGCCGGCTCGGTCATCAGGAAGGCCGAGCGGATTTCCCCATTCATCAACGGCGCCAGCCATTTGTCCTTATGCGCGCGCGTGCCGTAGCGGGCGAGCACTTCCATGTTGCCGGTGTCGGGGGCCGAGCAATTGAACACTTCCGAAGCGAACACCACCCGGCCCATAAGCTCGGCCAGCGGCGCATATTCGAGATTGGTCAGCCGCGGCGCTTCAAACTCAAACGTGTCATCGACCTGGGCGTGGCCGGAGGACGGCGGCATGAACATGTTCCACAGCCCGGCCGACTTGGCCTTGGCTTTTAGCTCCTCGACCACGGGGATGACTTTCCAGCGCCCGCCTTCATGCTGCTGGGCCTCGTAAGTGGGGATGGCGGGGACGATGTGCTCGTCGATGAATTTTTGAACCCTGTTGATCCAAGCTTGGGCTTTCTCGCTGTGTTCGAAATGCATATTGATCTCCTGGCGCTGGCGAGCCTTCGCGCAGCACGCTAAGGCTGCCTGCCGCCGGGAGCAACGCATCCAATGGACCTTGCCGCAACGACACTCACGCAAGCGCGGCTGCGGCTCGAGCCGTTCGAGGAACGCCACCGCGATGGCCTGATCGCCGCCGCCGCAGATCCGGCGATCTGGACGCATATTCTCTTTCCCGTGATCGAGCGCGGCTATGGCGCCTGGTTTGACCTGCTGCGCGAGGAGCAGGCGTCGGGCCAGTGGCTGCCATATGCGGTGTTGGCGCTAAATTCCTCTCCCGCAGGCGGGGGAGGAAAAATTGTCGGCCAATCCTGTTACCTCAATCTCCGTCCCAAGGATTCCTGCGTCGAAATTGGCGGCACTTGGTACGCGCCGGAAGCTCAAGCGACTTTGGTGAACCCGGCGGCCAAGCTCTTGTTGCTCGGCCACGCGTTCGACAGCGGCGCCGAGCGCGTTGAACTTAAGACCGACGCGCTCAACGCCCCCTCGCGCGCGGCGATGCTGAAGCTCGGCTGCAGCTTTGAGGGCATCCACCGCCATCACATGCGCCGGCCAGACGGAACGTGGCGCGACTCGGCGTGGTTCTCCGTGCTGCGCGAGGAATGGCCGCGGGTGCGGACGGTATTGGAAAAGCGACTCGCGGCGCTCCTCGGACAGGGCCAAACATGACCGCCGCCAATGCCGCCCTCCTCGCGGTAGTGCTAATCGCCGCGACGGTGTCTGGCGTGTTCGGCATGGCGGGCGGCCTGATGCTGATGGGAGCGCTGACTTTGGCGCTGCCGGTGTCGGCGGCGATGGTGACGCACGGAGCGGTGCAGTTTGTGTCCAACGGCTCGCGCGCGGTGCTGCATCGCGAACACATAGCATGGCCCATTATCGGGTTTTACGCCGCAGGTTCGGCGCTCGCGGCGGTGGCGCTCGCTTTTCTCGCCTATAATCCGACCAAGGCCTGGGTGTACCTGATGTTGGGCCTGGCGCCGGCGCTGGCGTGGCTGCCGAAGCAACGCCTCCACCTCGACGCCGCCAAGCCGGCGCATGCGGCAGCGTGCGGCTTGTTCGTCAGCGGATTGAATGTGGTGGCCGGCGTTTCGGGGCCGCTCCTCGACGTGTTCTTCGTGCGCACCGCCCTCACGCGCCACCAGATCGTGGCGACCAAGGCCACGACACAAGCTTTCAGCCATACGATTAAGATGATCTTCTACGGCGCGCCGCTTTTCGCCAGCGCGCGTGCCACCGGACTGCCGCCTTGGTGGTTCTTCGCCTTTGCCGCGCCGCTCGCCATTCTTGGCGCGTTCCTTGGCGGGCGTGTGCTCGACGCCATCAACGACGTCAATTTCCTGAAATGGACGCGCTGGATCGTGACGGCACTGGGCGCCATTTACCTCATTCAGGCCGCTTATTTGTTTCAATAACCCAATATTACCGATGATTGACACTCCGTTAACCCCATCGCCGCTCGAATGGGGCGCTTCAGGATTCGCCCCCATGCCCATCATCACCCATGCGCTGCTCTATGCCGGTTACGCGATGATCTCGCTCACCGTCGGGCTGGCGCTCAGTCAAGTCGGCGGGGAGGATATCGCCGCCTCGTTGCTTGGAGGCATCGGCCTCTTCTCCGCCTGCGCAGTGACGCACGCGAGCATCGCCGCCAGCGCGGCTGCGGGCCGCATCGGCGGAACCGAGAAGCGCATCAAGAGCGATATGGAGCGCATCCGCGGTTCACACCGCGAGATCGCCGCCGATCTCGACGCCATGCAGGTCCGGATCGATCAGTTGGAGACTTCGGCAGCCTTCGGAACCCAGGCCCAACACCAGATCGAAGTACAACCGCGGAGCGGCCAGATCGAATTGAAGTTGATTGACCAGATCGTCGATAAATTGGGCGCGGCCATGGACGCGCGCCTGCAACACATCCAGGGCGCGGGCAATGTCACGCCGATCTCGCCGGCCGCGGCGCTTGGGCCGATGGACCTGGTGCGCGAAGCGCTGCTGGAAAATCGCGTCGAGCTGCATCTGCAGCCGATCGTGCAATTGCCACAGCGCAAAACTGCGTTCTACGAAGGCTTCACCCGGCTGAAAGACGCCACCGGCCGGCTGATCCTCCCACAGGAATTCATCCCCGCCGCCGAGCAAGCGGGCTTGATGTCCACCATCGACAACGTGCTCATGTTCCGCTGCGTGCAGATCGTGCGCAAGCTGATGAAGCAGGATCGCCGCGTCGGCATTTTCTGCAACCTGTCGCCGAGCGCACTGGGCGATGAGCACTTCTTTCCGCAATTCCTCGAGTTCATGCGCGAAAACCGCGATCTCTCTGGCAGCGTGATCTTCGAAATCTCCCAGGCTTCGCATGAGGCGCGCACCTCGGTGGAGGCGCGCGCCATGGCCAAGCTGGTCGATCTGGGCTTTCGCTTCTCCATCGACAAGGTCACCAATGCGGCCATCGATCTGCCCGACCTCGAACGCGCCGGCGTGCGCTATGTGAAAATCGCCGCGCGCATCATCACCGAGCAAATTCTGCACGGCGGGGTGCGGCCGAAATCGGCCATCACACGCGAAATTGCCGCGACCGACGTCGCCGCGGTGCTGCAGCGCTACGGCCTCGATTTGATCGCCGAGCGCGTCGAGAGCGAAGAATCCGTGCTCGAAGTGCTCGACCTCGAAGTGCCCTATGGCCAAGGCCATTTGTTCGGCGCCCCACGTGCGATCAAGGACAGCCTGCTGGAAGAAACCGCCCCGCCGCGGGATTTCTATTTGAAGCAAACTGGCAGAGTAGCGTAAGCTTCGTGATCCCGGGCGAGTGCAGCGAGAGCGCAATGACTGGGTTGAGTGTTTTCACTATCCGCGGCATCTGACTTGTCATGACCCGCATCATCGCCGTTACCGGAGGCTCAGGCGCCGGCAAGACCACGCTGGCGCATGCGCTAGCGCGGCGGCTCGATGCGATGGTGATCGCTGAGGACGATTATTATTTCTGCGCTTCCACGATCGCCGGCTTCGGCGCGAGCACCCACAATTTCGACGCACCCAGCGCCAAGGATCACGCGCTGCTGCGCTCGCATCTGGCGCTCGCCAAGAGCGGCGCCGGGTTCGATAAGCCCCGATACGACCTCATAACTCATCGCCGTTTGCCCGAGACCGAGCGCGTTGCACCAAGCGCCATGCTCATCGTCGAAGGCATCCACGTGCTTGCGGGAGAAGAATTGCGCGCATTGTTCGACCTCACCGTGTTTATCGAGGCCGACGAGGCGCTTAGACTCGGCCGGCGTATGATCCGAGATGTCGAATCGCGCGGGCGCGCCCCGCGCAGGGTGCTAGCGCAATTCTTGAGTAATGTGCGCCCGATGCACCAGGACTACGTTGAACCCCAGCGCGCCTTCGCCGACATCGTGCTGACATCCCTGCACGAAAGCAGCTCAGAGAGCGCCGAGGCGGACGCCGCGCGGATTGCGACGCTGTTGTCGGACACGGAGGGCGCGGGTTGATGAAACCCAGGTTTGCGGACAGCGTTCAGGATGGTGATCGCGCGATTCAGTTTCATAAAAGAGCAAGCAGAGCGTTCTATTCTGATGCGCAAGCGCCTAAGCTTGCGCCATGAACTTTGAAATCCGCGCCGAGGGCCTGCATTTCCCCGAGGGGCCCATAATCATGCCGGATGGTTCGGTCATCCTGGTTGAAATCAAGCGCGGCGCGCTCACGCGCGTGTGGAACGGGCGCACGGAAATCGTCGCGGACATTGGCGGTGGCCCCAACGGCGCGGCGTTCGGGCCCGATGGCGCGATCTACGTCTGCAACAATGGCGGCTTCGCCTGGCACGATCTCGGCGGCCTCACCATTCCAGGCAATGCCGCCGCCGATTACACTACCGGCCGCATCGAGCGCATCGATCTCGCTACTGGCAAGGTTGAGCGCGTGTATGAAAGTATGAACGATGAGCGGCTCTCGGGGCCCAACGATATTGTGTTCGACAAACAGGGCGCGTTCTGGTTCACGGACCTCGGTAAACGGCGCTCGCGTGCGAAGGAAATGGGCGGGCTGTATTACGCGAGGCCCGACGGCTCGCTCATCAAAGAGGTGATGTATGGCTCTGCTAGCGGCTTGAACGGCGTCGGGCTGTCGCCCGATGAGGGCGTCGTCTACGTCGCCGAAACCGACACCGCACGGCTGTGGGCGTTCGACATCACCGGCGAGGGCGAAGTCGCGCCGCGTGCGCCGGGTTTCATGGCGCGCTACGTGGCCGGCCAAAGCGCGCATTGCTATTTCGACAGCCTCGCGGTGCAAGCCAATGGCGATATCTGCGTCGCCACACTCGTCAATGGCGGCATCACCGCCATTACGCCAGCGGGGGCCTCCACGCACACCCAATTCCCCGACCCTCTCGTCACCAACATCGCCTTCGGCGGCGCCGACATGCGCGACGCCTTCATCACGCTCTCCGGAACCGGCAAGCTGATCAAGACGCGGTGGCCAGAGCCCGGCCTAAAGCTCAACTTCAATCCGTATTGAACATCGCGCGACGTCAATCGCCCTCAATACACGGGCGGCAGCTGACGCACCGGCAGGCCCTCCAAACGCAGCACGCCGCTGTGCGCGTCCACGTCAAGTTTGATGTCATCGCCGCTCAGCGTGTAGCCGGCTGCGAGCAGACCCAATGCGCGGCGCGCGCTTTCCTCGACACCGGGCCCGTTGGCGAGGGCGCCGAAGACAGGGCCTGGCCGATCAATCGGCAATTCCAACGCGCCTTGCGGACGGCGTTCTTCGTCGAGCCCGCCTTGGCCACTGCCGGTTGCTTCGAGCGGGCCCCAATGCAAGCTCAACGCCTCGAACCTCAGCCGCCCACCGGCATCTCGCCAGGGACCAAGTGGGTCTTGCGGTGATGAATCGAGCAAGTCGGCGCCATGCTCGACCACGATCGCCGCGCGCACATTCGTCACCTCGAGGCCAAACGCCTCGAAGCTGCGCACCGGGCGCGGCAGCGTCAGCGCCTCGGCGTCGAATGCCAATTGATACTCGCCCGCCGCGCGCGGATCGGGACGCAGATTGAGCACGAGCTTACGCGCCCGCATGATGCCTTCCCGGCCCGGATCGTCGAGCGCCAGATTGTCGGCCTCGATCCCGGCGACGGCGAGTGCGCCGCGCGCCGTGCGCCAGCTCGCGATCAGCGCACTGGCCGAGAGGCTGGTCACTGCGCCGTCCGCGCGCGTGAACGCAATCGGCGCCTTGGCTTCAAACTTGACCTGCGCTGGGTTGAGCATCTGCACGTGCAAATCCACGCGCTCGGTGTTCACGCGCCAGCCCCCGCGCGCCGGCTCATAGGCGAAATCCTGGAGTTCCAGCCGCAGCAAGACTGGAAAGCCGCGCCGAGTCACACGCACGATCGAAGCCTGCGCGCCTTGCGCGTTCTGCTCGGCCACCCAGGATTCGAGCCGCGTCTGCGCTTCACCGGCGAGCACATGCCAATACATAACCCATCCCGCCGCCAATCCAGCGAACCCAGCCCACATAAGCCAGAACCAAAGCGCGCTCGTTTTCATGGCCCCCCACTCCGGCGCAGCTGGGCCGGCAGCAAGGCTTGGCACTCGCTTTCGATGCGGGATTCCAACTCACGCATGAAGTCCTCGCGCGAAAGGCCCGCCGGAATCGCCGGGAGAATTTTGAGCGTAACGGTGCCTGGCTTGCGCAGGATGCCGTTTGGCGGCCAACACAGCCCGGTGTTGAGCGCAATCGGCGTCACCGGCAGATTGAGGTCGCGGTACATGGCGGCGATTCCGGGCTTATAGTCCGGGGCCGCGTCAAATTCTTGGCGCGTGCCCTCGGGATAAATCACGATCTGCCGGCCCTTGGCGATCGCCGCGCGCGCGGCGCGCAACATGTCCTTCAGCGCTTTAGCGTGCGCGTCGCGATCGACCGGGATCATGCCGCGCTTCATGTAGAAGCCGAAGATCGGCGTGTCGATCAATTCGCGCTTCACAACGAACACCGGCTCGGAAACGAATTGCGCTGGCAGCACAGTGTCGAGCGCGGCTTGGTGCTTCGAGGCGATCAGCGCGGGGCCCGTCGGCAGGTGTTCGCTGCCCTCGATGTTGATGCGCACGTTGCAAATTCGACGCAGGCCCCAGATCGTGGCTTTGCCCCAGCCGCGCATGGAGAGCCAAATATAGCGATCGTGACCCATCAATACGGCGGGCATGTAAAGCAGGCCCCAAAAGGTCATGGCGCCGTAAAACCAAATGACGAAAAAAATCGAGCGCAGCAGAATCATGCGGCGTCCACCGGCCCGTGCTGATCGCGTCCGCTCAGCGCCTCACGCCCGACAATCACCAGATATTTCACGTATTCCGCGCCGAGCCGGCTCGCCGCGCCCAGATCGCTGCGCCAGAGCGCCGGGTCGGTCCAGCGCGTGCGCACCGGATAGGGATGGATCTCGGCCTCCGGCATCGCCAAAGACAGCTCCACACGCGAGCGCGGCATGTGATAATCGTCGGTGACTAGAATGAGCCGGCTATAATGGTGCGCACGCGCCCAGGCCGCGGTCTCCGAAGCGTTGCCCAAGGTATCTTCCGCGGCGCGACCGAGATCGATGCAGCATTGCGCCAGCGCCGGCTCGATCGCAAGCAACTCAAACAATTCCGCGTCGGTGACCATGCGGTTGACGCCGGAAATCAGCAGCCGCTCGCCCTTGCTTTCTTGCAACAACCGCACGCCGGTGGAGAGCCGCTCGAGCGAGCCGCCGGTGAGTGCCACGATCGCTTGCGCATGCGGGGGCGAGTCGGGCTCGGCGCGGACACGATGGGCGAAATTCCAGAAGCCACCGACGAAGCAAACCAGCGCGATCATGAACGCCCACAGCAAAACCGGGCGCATCAGCCAAGCCTCGCGGCCTGGCGATGGAAATAGCTTGCCGCGGCGCGCGCGCCGGCGCCGGCGGCGACGGCCGCGCCCAGTGGGGCGGCGATGATGGGGGCGAGGTCGATCGGCAGAATCATGGCCGGCAAAGTGTCCAGGTTGGCGCCTGGAATGGCGAGCAACATCACCCCAAGGCCGGCGAGCCCCGCCAGCGCACCCCCGATCAACCCGGCATAGAGCCCAAGCACCGCGGCCTCGTCGGCGATGCCGCCGGCGGCTTGTCCCCCGGTGGCGCCAAGGTCTGTCATCACGGTGACCAGTTCGCGCCGCCGTGCCGCCAGGCTGCGCGCGGCCAGCCAGACAATGACCGCCATCGCTCCCCCGAAGACGAGAGCTCCCCAGAACGCGGCGACCCGCACGCGCGCGGCTAAGCCTCCACCGCTCGCATGATCGGGCGCCTCCACCACCTCGGCGGTCACCCCGCCTTGCGCTAGGGCCGCGACAATGTCGCCGGAGACATCGATCTGCTCGCCCGCCGGCGCCAACTCGATTTCGATCAGGCGCAAGGGCGGTATCTCCGCGGCGTCCATCGAGGCGCCGCCCCATTGGCTCAGCAACGCCGCCGCCCGGCCCGCCGTCATTGGCGCGGCGCTGGTAACGTGCGGCGCATCGGCGAGGGCTGCCTCGGCAGCGGAAAGGCCCTCCGGGCCTTCGGGCGCGATGACGCGGATGATCGCATAATTGCGCCGCGCCTCCTCGTAGCCCGCCGCAATGCGGTCCACCGCGCGCGCGGACAGGCCCGCCGCGGCGGCGGCGAACGCGGCGAACGCCAGCGTCCAGAACAGGGCGCGCTCAACCCCGGTCAGCGCGTTCTTCATTCGAGCGCCTCCGCCTCTTCGGGCGCGGGATGATCGACCGGCAGCACCCGCCCGCACTCGATTCGCCAGCGCAGGATCGGCGCACAATCACCCAGGCTTTCGTCCTGACTGGCGATCACCACGCCGGCGCCAACGCGGCGCATTTCCGCCAACAGGCGCACAATGCGGCGTCCCTCGTCCGGCGACATGCCGGCGGTGGGATCGTCGGCCAGGATCAGGTCCGGTTTCGACGCTAACGCACGGGCGATCGCCGCCACCCGACGTTCCGCCCCCGAAAGCTTGGCGACGGTCAAGTGCGCCGCATCGCTCAAGCCGACGAAATCCACAAGTTCTCGCAGGTCGTCGTCGTAGTCGCGCGGCTTGCGCTTGGCCATTTTGAGGGGCATGGCGATGTTGTCGAGGGCGCTCCATTGTTCAACGAACACTGGGTTTTCAGCGACATAGCCGATGCGGCGCTTGATATTGGCGCGCGCGCGCGCGCTGGCGCGGGCCACGTCCACGCCCATGATCGCCATGCGCCCGGCGGTCGGCGGCAGCGCTAGGCGCAGCAAATGGGTGAGTGTAGTCTTTCCAGCGGCGGCGGGGCCGGTGACGAGCGCCACTTCGCCCGCGCGCACCTCGAAATCGATCCCAGTCAGGATCGTTGTGGGGCCGTAGCCGCAATCCACCCCTGTGAGCCGGGCCAAAACGCCCCGCTCGAACAGGTCGATGTCAGTACTGTTCGGTCGCGTCATGACTGGACAAGCTAAATAGAATCAATGCACCGAGGACAGTTACTGGGGCAGCTGAACGTATCCTTATCATGATTTTGACCTGCACGTCATGTTCAACTCGATACTACACTGACGACGCCGCCATCGGGCCGGCCGGGCGTACGGTGCGGTGCGCGGCCTGTGGCTTCTCCTGGTTCGCAGAGCCGCAATTAGAACTCCGGGATAAGGCCCAAGTGCCTGAATTGCTGGGAAATGCGCCGCCAGCCCAGGAACCCCTAACGCGGGAACGTGTCGAAAGATTGCGCCAGGCGGCGCAGCAGCCTGGTCCAGCGCCGTCAGCGGCCGCCAAGTTCCGCGCCCAGCAGGCCGAGCGCATGCGCAAGGACCGCGCCCGGGCCGCGGTCGCGGTCTGGAGCGCCACCGCGGCGGCGCTCGCCGTCTCCGCCACCGGCATGGTGGCGTTCCGCCAAGATATCGCCGAGCTGTGGCCGCGCTCGGCCAGCGCGTTCGCCGCGCTCGGGCTTGACGTCAACGTCTATGGTCTCGAATTTTACGACCTCACGGTCGAGCGCGATTTCGATGGGCCGACGCCAATCCTGCTGGTCTCGGGTGAAGTGCGCAATATCGGCCGCGAGGACAAGCTGGTTCCGCCGGTGCGGATTTCTTTACGCGACACCCGCTCGCAAGAAATCTTCGAACTAGTAAATGTGGTCACCGATCAGCCGATCGCCTCGGGTGCGGCGGTCGCATTCCAGATTCGGGTCGAGAACCCGCCGACCGACGCGGTCGATCTTGAAGCGACGTTCGCGAGTTTCTCGGAAGTGTCGGTTGCGAACGGTCCGGCGCATGTTTCGCCCAGCGCCGGCATGGGCGAGCCGTTGGAATTGGACCAACCGGTCGATGAGCACGGCGAGGCCATCATCGGCCAACCCGCCGCGTCCATGGGCCCGATCGAAGGCCTGGCGCTGCGCTTCACCAATGGCTGAAGCGCGGCTGCGCGTTTTACTGACGGCTGACGAAATTGCCGCGCGCGTGGAGACGCTCGCCGAGACCTTCGCCGCGCATGTCGATGATGGCTGGACCATTGTCGCATTGCTGCAGGGCGCCATTCCGTTCGCCGCCGATCTCATGCGCGCGATCGAACGGCGCGGTCGCCACCCGATCTACGATTCGCTTTGGCTGGAGTCTTATCGCGACGCGCGCGCGAGCACCGGCAAGGTTGTCGTGCGCGCGGATATCTCACGCCCCATCGAAGGGCGCCCGGCGCTGATCGTCGATGACGTGTTCGATTCCGGGCGCACCATTGCTTATGCGCGGGCGCATCTGTTGGCTAAGGGCGCGGCGCAAACGCTCGCCTGCGCGTTCGTTCGCAAGCCGCAGGCGGGAAATGAGCCGATCGACGCCATCGGTTGGGACGCGCCGGATGCTTATCTCGTCGGCTACGGCATGGACGATGCCGGCCGCTATCGCGGCCTGCCCTACATCGCGGCGCTCGAATAGCGAATTCGTCCTTGCCGCTTAATGCGCACCCCAAGGCGGAGGCGGGGCGGGGATGGGGCCGGTGAGGTCGAACTCGACGCGGAAATGGCGGTTTGAGCGGCGCAGTTCGTAGGCAAACAACGCGCCCGGGCTTATTTCCACGCCCCAGACATTGCCGACAGAAGCTGGAAGGTCGTTGGCTGTGAACAGCCGTTTGGAGAAATCGTCGGCGGGGAAGGCCTGACGTTCGGCGCTTCCGCCGGCCCAGGTGTCGCCGCCATATTGGGTGAGCACGTCCGCACTCCCGTCCTCGTGGCGGTGATCGTGCTTCAGGCGCAGGCCGGCGCCAGCGCGGCTGATAACCCAGGTGCGGGAGCGATTGTCGCCAACATGGAACGGCACGCGAATTTCGTCCGCGCTGCATTCACGCACATGCATCACCAGCGGCTGGCTGGCGAAGTTTGCGTCGGCCGCGTCAGTGCTAACCAAGCGCCCCGTGAACGCTTGCCCGCATAGCGCCGACAGGCGCCTGAAAAACTCATCTTGCGGCGCGGGCGTCTCCGCGGTCGCGCAGGCGCCCAGAGAGAGAAACAACAGCAGCGCGCGCAGCGCGTATTTGGTCATCATGCCAGCCAATCCGGGACCCGTTCCAGCGCTATCTGATCGGCCACCTCCCAGCGGCGGCGGACGATTTCGAATTTGTCGCCGCGCACCAGCACTTCGGGGACCAGCGCGCGCGCGTTGTAGGTGGAGGCCATTGAGGCGCCGTAGGCGCCGGCGGTCATGACGGCGACGAGGTCGCCTTCTTCGAGCGGGGCCAGCAGGCGGCCCCGCGTGAACGTGTCGCCGGTTTCACAAATGGGCCCGACCACATCGTAATGCCGCATCGGCGCATCGGGCGCGGCTTGCCGAGCGGGCTGGATATCGTGATAGGCGTCATAAATCGCCGGGCGGATCAAATCGTTCATACCCGCGTCGAGCACCAGGATCGGCCGCGCCGGGCGCTCTTGCACGCGCACCACGCGCGTCAGCAAGACGCCGGCGTTCGCCGCAATCATCCGCCCCGGCTCGAACGCGAGCGCAATATCCAAATCACCGAACACGCGCCCCACCATGGCCGCGTAATCGGCCGGCGAGGGTGGATCAGGCTCATTGAAATAGGGTACGCCGAGGCCGCCGCCCAAATCCAATCGTTCAACCGGAATATTCTGCGCGCGCAAGGTCTCCACCAAACCGCGCATCACTTGAAACGCAGTTTCGAGCGGCGCGAGGTCGCGGATTTGGCTGCCGATATGAACGGCAAGGCCCTTGGGCGTGAGGTGCTTGTCGTCGTGCGCGCGTGCGCAGAGCGCCAACGCTTGCCCTGGGGACACGCCAAATTTCGCATCGCCCTTGCCGGTTGAGATCTTCTCGTGCCCGCCCGCCCCGACGTCAGGATTGACCCGGATAGCGATGCTTGGCTTTGCTCGCAGCGCCCAGGCGATGCGCGACAGTGTTTCCAGTTCGGCGACGCTTTCGACATTGATTTGATGCACGCCTGCTTGCACCGCAAAGGCAAGTTCGGCTTCGGTTTTGCCGACCCCGGAAAAAATGATGCGCTCCGCCGGCACGCCGGCTTTGAGCGCGCGTTCGATTTCGCCTTGGCTCACCGTATCGGCGCCCGCGCCCTTGCGCGCCAGCGTCGCCAGCACCGCGATGTTGGCATTGGCCTTGACCGCGAACGCGACCAGCACTTCGCGCGGCGCGAACGCGGCTTTGAACACGCTGTAATGGCGCTCAAGCGTGGCGGTGGAATAGATGTAAACCGGCGTGCCCACCGCATCGGCGATTTTGCTCAGCGGAACGTCTTCGCAAGCGAGCGCGCCGCCGCGAGTGCCGAAATGGTTCATTGCGGGAGCTGGTCCGCCCCGGTTTGATATTGCGCGCAACGGGCGTGTTGCGGCTGGTTGTTTTCGGCCTGCCGAGCACACTCACGGCGAATCGCCTCGTCGGGATTCCACAATGGGTCGGGCCGGTCGAGGTCGCCTTTGATGCCGCAGGCGGTCAGCAGCGCCAGCGCGCCGAGGACAGAGGCAAGACGCATCATTCGAACATCTCCTTCCACCGCGAGATTTGTTCGCGCACCCGCTCCGGCGCGGTTCCGCCATAACTATCCCGGCTCTCGACCGATTTTTCAACACTCAACAGCGCCCTAACTGCTTCGCTGATGCGCGGTTCGACTTCTTGGAACTCGCTCAGCGGCAGCAGGGCAAGCTCTCCCACGCCCATCGCCTCGGCCCGGCGCACGATTTTGCCGGTGATTTCGTGGGCCTCTCGAAACGGGATTTCGAGTTCGCGCACTAGCCAATCGGCAAGGTCGGTGGCGGTGGAAAAACCACGCGCGGCGGCCTCGCGCATCGGCGCGCGGTGAAAGCGCATAGTTTCCATCATGCCAGTCATGGCGCTAGTGCAAAGCGTGAAGGCGTCGAACGCATCGAAGCTGAGCGCTTTGTCCTCCTGCAGATCCTTGGCATAGGCGAGCGGGAGTTTCTGCACTATGGAATTGAGCGCGGCGAAGTTGGCGCCGATGCGCGCGGCCTTAGCGCGGATAAGTTCGGCGGCGTCGGGGTTGCGCTTTTGCGGCATGATCGACGAACCGGTGGACCATGCATCGCTCAAGCTGGCGAAATCGAATTGCGGACTGGTCCAGAGCACGATTTCTTCAGCCAGACGCGACAAATTCGTCGCCGCGATGGAGATGTTGGCCAACGCCGCCAGCGCGAAATCGCGCGAGCCAACCGCGTCCAACGAATTGGCGGCGGGGGCGTGAAAGCCCAGTGCCTCCGCTGTCATGTCGCGATCAATCGGATAGGACGTTCCCGCCAGCGCGGCCGCACCGAGTGGGCATTCCCACGCCGCCTCGAGCGCAGCGCTGAGCAGGCGCACGCGGTCGCGCTCCAGCATCGCGGCATACGCCAGCAAATGATGCCCCAGTGTGATCGGTTGCGCGGCCTGCAAATGGGTGAAGCCGGGCATGATCCAATCGGCATGCTCGTCGGCGCGCTGCACCAGCGCTTTTTGCAGCAAGCGCACGCCATCGGCGGCGTCGCGCCCGGCGCGCATGATCCACAGTTTGAACGCGGTGGCGACTTGGTCGTTGCGCGAGCGGGCGGTGTGCAGGCGCTTACCGGGCTCGCCAATGCGCTCGGTCAGCCGCGCTTCGATGTTGAGATGGATATCTTCCAGCTCGACCGAAAAGGCGAAAGTCCCGGTGGCGATTTCCGCGGCGATCTGATCCAGGCCCGCCTGTATCGCGGCATTGTCTGCTTGCGTAATGATATCTCGCTCGGCCAGCATGTCGGCATGCGCTTTCGAGCCTTCGATGTCTTCGCGCCACAGGCGTTTGTCGATATCGATGGAGGCGTTGATCGCTTGCATGGAATCGGCAGGGGCGCTGGTGAAACGTCCGCCCCACATTTGTTGACCGCCGGAGGAGGATTCTGATTTGGACACGAACGCAATTTCCTCCGGGACGCCCAGACCCCCAAGGTCGTTGGCGCTTTGGACCGCGCTGGCGATGTTAGCTGCGGGGGCTGTGGCCCTGCTTTACGTGCTTTTCGCAGCGACTTCAAAGCCAGAACCGAGCGGGGGTTTGGGGCGCTTCGCGACCGGGGCGATGGCGCGGCTCCAAGTGCTGGAGGACGCCCCGCCAATGCCAGCCGCCGTCCTTCGCGACGCCCAGGGCGCGGAGACCAGTTTGCGGACGTTCGCTGGGCAGGTGCTGGTGGTCAACCTCTGGGCCACCTGGTGTGCGCCGTGCATGGAAGAGATGCCGACCCTGGGCGCGCTGCAACGCCGCTTTGAGGGCCGCTTGCGCGTCGTGCCAGTCAGCGTCGATAGCGAGGCCGACCTTGAAAAGGCCGAGCGCGAACTGGCGCGCCTGTCCAGCGGATCCTTGCCGTTCCTTTCCGACACCAGCCGCGGTGTTTTGTTCGACTTAAGAGCCCCCGGCATGCCGTTGACTGTCATTTACGGCCCTGACGGGCGCGAACTCGCCCGCCTCGCCGGCGGCGCCGATTGGGGCGGGGATGACGCTGCCGCGCTTGTGGAAGCGGTGTTGGTGGAAGAATGAGCGTGGTTCCCATTATTGAAACAGAGCGCCTACGCCTGCGCGGGCAAAACATGGCCGATTTTGACCCCAGCGCCGCCATGTGGGCCGATGAGGGCGTCACCCGTTTCATCGGCGGCAAACCTTTCACGCGCGAGGAAGCATGGGCGCGATTTCAACGCTACCCAGGCCATTGGGCGCTCTTGGGCTACGGCTTTTGGTTGATCGAGGAAAAAGCCAGCGAGCGTTTCGTTGGCGAAGGCGGCTTTGGCGACTTCAAACGCGAGCTCGCTCCGCCCTTCGAGGCGCCCGAACAAGGCTGGGCGCTGGCCCCATGGGCGCAGGGGCGGGGTTACGCCAACGAAGCGGTCGCCGCCATGCTGGCCTGGGGCGAGGCGCATTTCAACCACCGCGACTTCGTCTGCATGATCGCCCCTGAAAACGCGGCCTCGATTCGCGTGGCGGCGAAGGCGGGGTACCGCGAATATGCGCGCACTAGCTACAAGGGCGCGCCGACAATTCTGTTCCGGCGCGTTCCGTTCTAGCGAGTCGCGCTCAGACCATGGGAGTAGCGCACTTCGCGATGAAGGAACCAAAGCACCTCACCTCGATCGACGCCATCGCGCACCGTTATGACGCATTCCTGTGTGATATGTGGGGGGTGATTCACAACGGGCGGCGCATCTTTCCGGCATCGGCGGATGCACTCATGCGCCTGCGCGGCGCCGGCAAGCGGGTCATCCTTCTCACCAACGTGCCGAAACCGCGCGGTCCCATTCCCGCTCAACTCGACCGCCTCGGTTTCCCGCGCCTCGCTTACGACGCCATCGTCACCTCGGGCGATGCGATCCGCGCCGAATTGGCCAAGCGCGCGCCGGGGCCAATGTACAAAATCGGCCCCGAGTCCGACCGCTCGCTCTGGGCCGGTTTGGGCCTCGTCTTCGCCGGCCTCGAAAGCGCGCGCTTCATCGGCATTTCCGGTCTCGACGATTACAGCCAGCAGCCAGCGGACTACGCGCCTGTGTTGCGTGCGGCGCGGGCGCTTGACCTCGACATGCTGTGCGCCAATCCCGACATCGTCGTGCGCGTGGGCGAACAATTGATTTGGTGCGCGGGAGCGATCGCGCGCGATTATTCCGCGCTCGGCGGGCGGGTAATTATGGCTGGCAAGCCGCATACGCCGATCTATGAGCTGGCTTACGCGGAGCTTGCCGGCGCGACGCAGGCGGTCCCAATCGGCAAGTCGCGCATCCTCGCCATCGGGGACGGCGTCGGCACTGACATCGCCGGCGCCAATGCCCAAGGGATCGATTGCCTGTTCATCGCATCGGGGATGCATGGCGAAGCGCTGCGAAGCGACGGTGTGCTCGACCCCGCCAAGATCGACGCCGCCCTCGCCGCCGAAGGCGCGCGTGCGACTTTTGTGATGGCGGAGCTGGCTTAATAGCTCCGCACCCCGAGCTGATCGAACCTCTGGGCAATGTGGCGGTCAAAATCGCGGGCCTGGTTCATGTCCTCGCTGCCAGCATTGTCGCCAGCGCGACGACGCGCGATCCCGCGTCCGAACAGCGCATTGGGATCGCCGGGCGTCACCTCTAGAACTGCTTCGTACGATAGGCGCGCGCCCTCCCATTCTTCGGCGCGCAATTGCAGCAGACCCCGGCAGAGTTGGCCATTCACGCCGCGCGGATCGGCCTGAGCGGCGGCGTCGGCATCGGCGCGCGCAAGCGCCATATCGCCGTCCTGCTGTAGCACCCGCGTCCAACAGCGGCCGGCCAGGGCCGGGGCCAGTTGCGGATTAGCGTCAAGGGCGGCGTCATAGTCGGCGAGCGCGCCGGCATGGTCTCCCTGCTGCTGCCTTATCCGCGCGCGGGCCTCAAGCGCGCGCGCGAAGCGTGGCTCGGCTTCGATGGCGGCGTCGAAGGCGGCGATAGCGGCGGCGGTCTCGCCGCGCCGAGCGGCAATCTGGCCGAGCGAGAAGTGCGCGCTGCCAGCATATTCGCCGCTGGCGACCAAGCGCTGCACCAAGGGCTCGGCAGCGTCGGTCTGGCCGCTCTCGATCAGCACCGAGGCGCGCCCCATAATGGCGTGCATGTTGTCGCCGTCGGCCGCGAGAGCTGCTTCAAAATCGCGCAGCGCCGCGGTGACATCGCCGCCCTCGCCGCGCGCCGAGCCGCGATTGGCGAGCGCGATGGAACGCTCGGGATCACCCAGCTCGCCGGATTCGATCAGCGCCGTGCAGGACGCGATTTGGGCTTCCAGATTGCTTTCGGCATTGGCGCAATCGGCGCGCGCCCGCGCCAGCGGATCGCTCTCGCCGCACGAGGCCAGCGCCAATGCCACGCCGACGAAGAACAAGCCGCGAGCCCCCATCCCCCCCTCCTCAAACTCTGCCTGGACCAAAGCGCATTGCGCGCCCTAAAGTGGGGCTTGATTAGCAGGGAGCACCGCTTTGGCCAATCTGTTCGACCTTACCGGCAAGACCGCCATCGTCACCGGCTCCTCGCGCGGCATCGGCAAGGCTATCGCCCACCGGCTGGCCGAGCACGGGGCAGATGTTGTGATCTCCTCACGCAAGGGGGATGCCTGCGAGGCCGCGGCCGCCGAGATCAACGCAGCTTTGGGCCGCAAGGCGGCTATCTCCATCCCCGCCAACATCGCGGTGAAGGGGGCGCTGCAGCGCCTCGTCGATGAAACCAGGGTCGCGCTCGCGCGCGTGGACATTCTGGTCTGCAACGCCGCCAGCAATCCCTATTTTGGACCCTTGGGCGACATCAGCGACGATCAGTTCACCAAGATTCTGCAAAACAACATCGTGTCAAATCACTGGCTGATCCAAATGTGCGCGCCTGAGATGCGCGCGCGCGGCGATGGTTCGATCATTATCATTTCCTCGATCGGCGGCCTCAAGGGTTCGCCCGTCTTGGGCGCCTACAATATCTCCAAGGCCGCCGACATGCAGCTGGCGCGCAATTTGGCGCTCGAGTTCGGGCCCGACAATGTGCGCGTCAACACCATCGCGCCCGGTTTGGTGCAGACCGATTTCGCCAAGGCGCTCTGGGAAAACCCCGAGATTCTCAAAAACTACACTGCCCATTCGTGCCTGAAGCGCATCGGCCAGCCCGACGAGATCGCGGGCATGGCCGTGTTTCTTGCCTCACCCGCCGGCGCCTTCACCACCGGTCAGACATTCGTCATCGACGGGGGGCAAACGGCGGTGTAGTTGTACCGCCGCCTTCCAGGCTGCTGCTTGCTGTTTTTTGGCTGGCAAGATGCCGGCGATACGTTAGAACGCGCCGAGCACCGACACGAGCTTGGACTTCAGCGATTGCGCGGTGAACGGCTTGACGATGTAGCTGGAGGCGGCCCGGCCCTCGGCCTGGGAGCCCTCGTCCGAATCATTGGCGACCATCACGAACGGCGTCGTCTTGGTGCGCTCGTCGGCGCGCACGCGCTGCAACAGCTCCAATCCGGTCATCGGCGCCATGCTCCAATCGGAAATGACCAGCGCGTATTCCTTGCCGCGGAGTTTGCTGAGGGCGGTGCGCCCGTCGGAAGCTTCATCGATGTTGGAAAAGCCCAACTGGCGCAGCAGGTTGCGCAAGATGCGGATCATGGTGTTGTAATCGTCCACGATCAGAATCGGCATCGTCATCGACACGGCCATGGCGGCATTCTCCGAACGGCGCTCTAGTGCGGCAACGCGCCGCCGGAACGCTCCCGCGGCGAGAGTTGTTGCTGCGCCGTTGTGGGGATACACATAGCAAACACCCAAGAATTTTCGGTAAAACAAGACTTAAGCATGAGTGAACAGACGCGCGCCAAGACCGCCCACGCTCATGCCTTCGCAATCAATGCCGCTCCATCGAACCGCAATCGCAAAGCTTTGTGAACACATGCGCCGGCACCAACCCGACCAGGCCATTTCCCCAGACGCGCGCGATGCGGCCATCGCGCTGGGCAATTTCGATGGCGTGCATCTCGGGCACCAAGCCGTGATCGCCTCCGCGCGCGCGCGGGCCAAGGCGCGTGGATTGGCCTTTGGAATTGCCGTGTTCGAGCCCCATCCCCGCCGCTTCTTCGAGCCGGATGCGCCGCCATTTCGGTTGCAAAGCTCCGCGCAACGCGCCCGCACATTGGAAATGCTCGGGGTGAACGAGCTCTTCGATATCAGCTTCGACGCCGCGCTCACCCAATTGAGCGACCGGGCGTTCGCTGAAACCATCCTTACCCAGCGCCTCGGCGCCGCGCATATCGGGGTCGGCTACGATTTTCGCTTCGGGCGCGGGCGCATGGGCGATGTTATCTCGCTTGCGCGGATCGGCGAGGCGCTCGGCTTCTCCGTCGAAGCAGTGGCGCCGGTCGAGATCGAGGGCGCCAAGATTTCCTCCACGATAATCAGGGAGGCGATCGCGGCGGGAAACGTTGAGCGCGCCGCGGCCCTGCTGAGCCGCCCGTGGGCCGTCGAAGGCGTGGTGCAGCACGGTTTTGCCCGTGGCCGCACCTTCGGTTTTCCGACCGCAAATCTGGAGCTTGGCGATTATGTGCGCCCGCGGCTGGGCATCTACGCGGTGCGTGTGCGCATTGGCGGGGCGCGGCTTGCGGGCGTCGCCAGCGTTGGTGTCAATCCCACTATCGGCGCGTTGGTTGAACCCGTGCTCGAGGCGCATATCTTTAATTTCGACGCCGAGCTTTACGGCAAGCGCATCGAAGTGGAGTTCGCTGCTTTCCTGCGAGATGAAGCCAAGTTTGACAGTGTTGACGAGTTGAAGCGGCGGATGAATGAAGATGCGGCCAAGGCGCGCGCCGCACTCGCTTAACCCTTGGACCGCCGGTGTCCCCGCCGGCCAAGTGCTTACAAACGGCGCGCTCGCGCATTGGCAGGCGCTATCGCCGGCGGGGACGCCGGCGGTCCAAAGTTTGACTCGCGCGCGCCATGCGACCCGCATCCGTTACACGCCGGGCCGCGCCGGTATCTTCACCATGGCTTCGCCTTCAAGCACGATGGTCTCGCCGACGTTGCACTGGCAGGCGAGCTTAGCGCGGTTGCCAGTCTCAGAAAGCTCAACGATTTCTACTCGCGCCTCCACCACATCGCCGATACGCACCGGCGCCATAAAACGCAGGGTTTGCGAAAGATAAATCGCCCCTGGCCCGGGCAATCGCGTGCCGATCACCGCCGAGATGAGGCTCGCAGTATAAAGGCCGTGGGCGATGCGCCCGCCAAACGGCGTTTTCGCAGCGAAGTGTTCGGAGAGATGGATCGGATTGCGGTCGCCGCTGATCTCGGCAAAGCCGACCACGTCGGAGGACTTGACTTGCTTGGAGTGGCTCTCGCGCATGCCGAGGCTGAGGTCGTCAAAATATAGCGTGCGGGTTTCTGGCAGCGTCATGGCGTTGTTATGGACCGCCGGCGTCCGCGCCGGCAATGGCGCCCAAAAGTGCGCCGGCGGTGGGTTTGCAAACACTTGGCCGGCGAGGACGCCGGCGGTCCATGGAAGATCACCGCCGCGCCTTGAAGAAGTTGCGCAACAGTTCAGCACTCGCTTCCGCCAGCACGCCTCCTATCACCGCCGGTTTCCAATGGCATGTGGTCTGTTCAAACACGCAGCTCCCATGCGCGACGCCCCCGCCCTTGGGATCGCTTGCGCCATAGACCAGGCGCGCGATACGGGCGTGGCTGATGGCGCCGGCGCACATCGCGCACGGTTCTAGCGTAACATAAAGTGTGAGACCTGGTTTCAGCCGGTAATTGCCGAGCGCAAGCGCTGCCTGCCGCAGCGCCACGATTTCGGCATGGGCGGTCGGGTCATGCGACGAGATCGGCGCATTGGCGCCTTCGGCGAGCACTTCGCCCGCTCCATCGACGATCACGCAGCCAACCGGCGCCTCGCCCGCGTGCGCCGCCTTGCGCGCCAGATCCAGCGCGCGGCCCATATGCGCCTCATCGCTCATGCCCGCTTCAAGTCCAACAGGTCGGCGACCACCGGCATAGCCGCAAGCGTCTCGAACGAGCCCGGCACGATCGCCTCGCGATACATGTGCCGTGCTTCGTCGTCCGAATGATACATGCGGCTTTCCAGCGCCTGTTTCCACGTCGCCTCATCAGGCCATTGCGCGTAGGCGATATAGACGCCCTCCTCGCCCCGATGCAGCCGCGAGCCCCAGCCGCCGAATTCCGCGGCGATGCGTTCAGTCCCGGCCCGCCATCCCTGCTCGAATTGCGCTTCCAGCCCTGGTATCACCCGCCAGCGGTAAATAACGGCAAACATGGCCTCACACTCCACCCCCCTTTCTAACGCCGAAGGCGAGCGGATCGCCAAATTTTTAGCGCGCGCGGGCGTGTGTTCGCGCCGTGATGGCGAGCGGTTGATCGCCGAAGGCCGGGTAAGGCTCAACGGCGTGGTGCTCGATACGCCTGCGGTAAGGGTGACGGCCAAGGACACGGTGTCGGTCGATGGCCGCCCCATTGGCGCGGCCGAGCCAACGCGGCTGTGGCGCTACCACAAGCCCTCGGGGCTGGTCACCACGCACCGCGATCCGGCCGGGCGCCCCACCGTATTCGAGCGACTGCCGCCGGATCTGCCGCGCGTGGTTTCAGTGGGCCGGCTCGATCTCACCTCCGAGGGTTTGCTGCTGCTCACCAATGACGGGGCGCTGGCGCGGCGGCTGGAGCTGCCCTCCAATTCCTGGATCAGGTGCTACCGCGCCCGCGCCTATGGACGGATCAGCCAAATGGAACTGGATCAGCTCAAGCAGGGCATAGTGGTTGAAGGCATGCGCTACGGGCCGATCGAAGCCAAGCTCGAAAAGGCCGGGGCCAATTCCTGGATCGGACTCGAACTCACCGAAGGCAAGAACCGCGAAGTGCGCCGGGTGCTGGAAGCGCTGGGGCTGAAAGTGAACCGGCTGATCCGTGTCAGCTATGGGCCGTTTCAACTGGGAACACTTGCGCCCGGCGCGGTGGAAGAGATTCCGCGCAAACTGCTGAAGCAGCTTTTGGGCAAGCAGACCTAATCTAGGCCCGCCAGCTCCCCCCGCACCAAATCCCCCACTTCGCGCAACGCGCTGGTCGCGGTTTTTGAGTAGGCCGTAAAGTTGAGGCCGCCATGCATGAGCACAGGATATTTTCGCTCGCTGACGCGCACCTGCGCGCGCGCCAACGCATCGATGAACGCTTTCACGTCGCTGCGCACCGGGTCCATCGCTCCGCCGCCGGCGATGATCGTGGGCGGGGCGCGGGAGAGATCGAGATCGAGCAGAGACGGCAATGTTTCAGCGCCCAGACTGCGCGCAATATAAAGACAAGCGACACGCCCGAGAATGCGAAAATTGCGCAGCTCCTCATCGGCCCACAGCGAATCTTGTACGTGAATCAGCGGATAGAGCAAAACTTGCAGGGCGACGGCCCCGGCTGACGCGGCGTTGATCTCAAGCGCCATGGTCGCGGCGAGATAAGCGCCGGCGGAATCGCCGCCGAGCGCTATTCTGCCGGGCGCAGCGCCGAGGCGTTGCGCGTTCAGGAACGCCCAAGCGCAAGCGGCGCGCACGTCTTCGATTTGGCCGGGAAACCGCGTCTCCGGCGCCAAGCGATAGCCGACTGAGAGCACCCGTCCCTGTGAGGACTTCGCCAGCCACGAACAGATCGAATCGTGGGTATCGATGTCGCAGCAGACAAAGCCACCGCCGTGGAAATAGACCAGCAGCGGCGTGGGCGAGGCGTGGGCCGCTTCGTAGAGGCGCGCACGCAATGGCCCGCCTGGGCCCGGTATCTCCAAATCCTCGGCCTTGGCGAGCCCCGCCGCTCGCGCGGCAGGCACAGCCAGCAGCATGCGCAAGCTGCGGCGTGTTTGCGCTAATATGGCTGCTTCGAGCGGTTGCGTCATGCTCATGGGCAAGGCCTCTACCGCAATGGCGCGCCGTACGCTAACCCTCCCGGCGCCATGCCAAATCAAATCGACCGCGTATCCTTCCAAGGCGAACCCGGGGCCAATTCCCACATCGCCGCACGCGCCGCGTTTCCCGCGCTCGACCCGCTCCCTTGCGCCAGCTTCGAGGACGCGTTCGCGGCGGTGAGCGAGGGGCAGGCAAAGTACGCCATGATCCCGGTGGAAAACTCCGTCGCCGGGCGCGTCGCCGACGTGCACCATTTGATTCCGGATTCTGGCCTCTACATCGTGGGCGAACGATTCGAACCGATTCTGCACCAGCTGCTTGGCCTGCCCGGCGCGAAGCTTGGAGGGCTCACGCATGTGCGCTCGCATCCCCAGGCGCTCGGCCAATGCCGCAGGGAACTTCGCGCACTCGGCGTCAGCGCGGTGAAGACCGCCGACACCGCCGGCGCCGCGCGTGAAGTGGCGGAGCTTGGCGATGCGCGCGTCGGCGCTTTGGCTTCGACGCTGGCGGGCGAGATCCACGGCCTGCAAGTGCTCAAGGCCGACATCGCCGACGCCGCCCACAACACCACGCGTTTCTTGGTGTTCGCGCGCGAAGCCGACGAAGCCGCCGCCGATTCCGGCCCCTGCATGACCAGCTTCATGTTCCGCGTCCGCAACGTGCCCGCCGCGCTCTACAAAGGCCTCGGCGGTTTCGCCACCAACGGCGTCAACATGACCAAGCTCGAAAGCTACATCGAAGGCAGCGCCTTCGCTGCCGCCATGTTTTTCGCCGAAATCGAAGGCCACCCCGATGAACGCAACGTGCGCCTGGCGCTGGAAGAACTGGGCTTCTTCTCCGCTTCGCTGAAAGTGCTGGGGGTTTATCCGGCGGATGCGTATCGGCGGGGCCCATAACACTTGGATGAAGTTCAATGACCTTAGTTTGACGGCAAGTCTGTTATTGTCGTTGGCGCCGGTGGCAGTTCTGATCTTGGATTGCCACTCGGGTCAGGCCTCTGGGATTTGGTGTGTGGGGATGCCATTCGGATGCCCACGGCCGTTGGCAAGCTGGGAAGCGATTTGTCCAGTGCCATGTTACCTGCGCGAACGAGTGATCCTAAATTGTTCGCCTACGCTTCCGCGATGCTGGAGTGTCGTGTGGCGGGCCAAGCGCAGTTGTCGCCCTCGTTTGTGGCAGAGGCAATCGGAGCGGACCGCGTTTATCTCAACGTGGACGAGTTCGTGCGAAACAATCCGTCAATCGCAGCGCCCATTACGGCGCTAGTCGCCGCGAACTTGTTTGAGAAATTGTACGCCCTGAAGGATGGCGCTTGGGTGCGGAAGCCCGAACTACTCTACCCTAAACTACCAGACAGAGCGGAACGAAGTCACATCAACAACTGGATGCCCCTATTTGTCGGCCTCTGCAGACAATGGCTGTCGGTTGGAGGCGACGTTGCCCCACTTCATGTGATCAGTTTCAACTACGACAAAGTATTCGAGACGGTTCTGCGGGAAAGGTGGGAGCAATCGGAATTGCGCTACCCCGCATTCGACAGCTATGGTGCGTTCTCACATCTCCCGATCCAGTGCGTTGACGCAGCATATTTTCTCGCGGGCGAATATAAGAATCTGGGTTTCGCCGGGTCGGACGCACCGGTAATTAAGGAAATCTCCGAGGCTATAATCGCCGCGGAAAGGATTTTTTCTGTGGGATTTTCATTCGCTCCGGCAAACGTCAGAATTCTTGGCTTATGCAGCGATGATTTTGGAAAGTTTTGGATCAACATGCGAATGCGTGTCCAGAACTTCGGCGGCAACGATGTTCGACTTACACGCGCATTGGAGGGACTGTTCCCCGGCATAGCCCCGTCAAACTGTGACACCGCCGGTGCGGATCAGCTTGTGTCCAACGGCTTCTTCGAACACTAACGGGAACACTTCATTTTAGCCGAGATACTTGCCCAGACTACCAATTCTTGGTACCACACCTCCATGGCCAAGAACACCTCGATCTCCCTAGGCGAGCATTTCGCCAGCTTCATCGAAGCCCAAGTCGCCACCGGGCGGTTTAGCAGCGCCAGCGAAGTGGTGCGCGCGGGGTTGCGGTTATTGGAGGAGCGGGAGGCGCGCATCGCCAGACAAAGCACGTGGCTTCGCGAGGGCGAGGTGACGGGCGAGCGGTCGTCGCAAAACACCTTCGGGGAGGAGATTGGCGCAGTCGCCGGGGAAGAGCAACACGAAGCGCGCGTCCGCGCCTTGAACCACGCCCTACAAGAAGGCCTAGACAGCGGCCCGCCGCAACCGTTCGACTTCGATGAATTCCTAGCCGGCAAACGCACCCAGCGCACCAGGAATGCTTGAACTCAAGCTGCGGCCGAGTGCGCACCGCGACCTCGACGGCATTTGGGAATACACGCGAGAGCGCTGGTCGGAAGCTCAAGCCGAGCGTTATTTCGTGCAAATACGAGCCGCGATTGAACGCCTGCGAAGCTCGCCGCGCCTCGGAAAAGCTGCTCACAACACGTCATTTCTGAAATGGCCGAGCGGCAGTCACTTCATTTTCTACCGCGCCGACGAAACCACGCTCGATATCGTCCGCATCCTGCACCAAAGCATGGATTTTTCCGCCCACCTCCCCGACGAGGCGTAACCCCCTCGACGCCCCGTGCGTATCCCAGTCTAATGCCGGCCCATGGCGGATGAACCTGAACTTCGGGGCCTTTTGCTCAAGAGTCTTGCCGGCGACGAGGCGGCGCACCGCGCTTTCTTGTCGGCGGCGGCGGGCCTGCTGCGCGGTTATTTTCGCAACCGGCTGCGCGGGGCGCCCGAGGACGCGGAGGATTTGCTGCAGGAGACATTGGTGGCGCTCCACACACGCCGCGATAGCTACGATGCCAGCTATCCGCTGACAGCCTGGATGTACGCCATCGCGCGCTATCGGCTGATCGACCATTTGCGGCGCTCGCGGCGGCGCACTCACGCCTCGCTCGATGACTTCGAGTTCGGCAATGACGATCCTGAATTTGTCGCCAGCGACGCCCGCCGCGATGTCGCGACGCTCCTGGATAAATTGCCCGAGAAGCAGCGCACGGCCATACGTCTGGTCAAGCTCGAGGAAAAAAGTGTGCGCGAAGCGGCGACGCAGACCGGGCTCACCGAATCCGACATCAAAATCTCCATCCATCGCGGCATGAAAGCGCTGACGCGTCTGATGGCCGAGGCAGGCGCCACATGAAAACCGAACAACTCATCGACATGCTGGCGCGCGGAATCGAGCCGGCGGAGCGGCCGTGTTGGGCGAGACGGTTGGCGTTGATGCTGGTTGTCGGGCTGTTGGCGGCGGCGCTACTTGTGGTGCTGGGCTTTGGCGTACGCCCGGACATTGGCGCAGCGCCGATGCCGGTGATGCTGAAAGCGCTGTTTTCGGCGGCGGCGGCGGCGGCAATCTTGCCATTGGCGGTGCAGCTGATGAAGCCTGGCCGGCCGCTCGGCTGGCGCATCGGCGCGATTGGCATGTTTGTCGGCGTATGCACGCTGGCGGCGATTGTGGCGCTCATGGGTGAAACGCCGCGCGAACGATTGCAAGCGTGGACCGGCGGCGGCTTTCCTTGGTGTCTGGTGTTGGTGCCGATCTTGGCCGCGCCGAGCGCGGCGCTGTTGTTCTGGCTGATGCGCGATTTCGCGCCAACCCGGCTGGGGCCCACGGGCGCGGCGATCGGCGCGCTTTCGGGCGGCATCGGGGCGATGGCCTATTCGATGTATTGCCCAGTGGATTCGCTGGCGTTTGTTACCACCTGGTATGTGGTGGCGATTGCGCTGTGCGCGGCGCTTGGGGCTATTGTTGGCTCAAAATTGTTGCGCTGGTGAGCCGGCCCCGAAACCCAGCAGATCACAGTTTGCGTCATTGGAAATGTCCATTCACCCCTCATCGAACGGATTCTTCCCCTGCCGCACCAGCAGCCGCACTGGCGCCGTGTGTAAGTCAAACGCGTCGCGAATGCCGTTGACCAAATAGCGTTTGTAGCTTTCTGGCATATCCTCAGCGCGTGAGCAGAGCATCACGAAGGTGGGCGGGCGGGCTTTGATTTGCACGATGTAGCGCGGCTTGATGCGCCTGCCGCGCACCGCCGGTGGGGGGTGGCGGCCCATGGCAGCGTGCAGCCAGGCGTTGAGATCACTGGTTTTCACGCGCGCGGTCCAATCGCCGTGCGCTTCCTCCACCGCTTTTATCAGCCGCTCAATGCCGACCCCGGAGAGCGCGGCAACGGTCACCAGCGGCGCGCCGCGCGCTTGCGGCAGGCTTTCCTTGGCGACCAGTTTCAGCTCTTCCAAATGCGCGCGCGGGTCTTCGACCTTGTCCCACTTGGCCAGCACGAACACGAGCGCACGGCCTTCGCGCACGACCAGATCGGCTATGGTTAGGTCCTGTTTTTCGAACGCTTCGGAAGCATCCATCACCAGGATGCAGACATCGGCGAAGCGGATGGCGTGCGTGGTTTCGCCGACCGACAAACGCTCAAGCTTGGCTTGCACCTTTGCCTTCTTGCGCATGCCGGCGGTATCGACCAGGCGATAGGGCTTGCCGCGCCAGTTCCATTCGATGGCGATTGCGTCGCGCGTGATGCCCGCCTCCGGCCCCACCAGCAAACGCTCCTCGCCAATGAGCGCATTCACCAAAGTGGATTTGCCGGCGTTGGGCCGGCCGATGATGGCGATCTTGATGGGGCGCTCGGGCGCCGCTTCTTGGACCGCCGGCGTCTCGCCGGCGGCGATCTCGGGCGCCGGGCAATGGCGCGCAATCGCCGCATATAAATCGCCGAGGCCTTCGCCGTGCTCGGCGGAAAGCGGGATCGGTTGGCCGAGGCCCAGCGCGTACGCTTCGTTTACTCCGGTTTCGCCGGCGCGGCCCTCAGCCTTGTTGGCGGCGAGCACGACCGGCTTGTCGTAGCGACGCAACAAAGCGGCGAAAGTCTTGTCAAGCGGCGTGACGCCGACGCGCGCATCGATCATGAGCAAGATGATGTCGGCGTCGGCGACGGCGATTTCGGTTTGCGCGCGCATGCGCGCTTCCAGCGACGCATCGGTGGCGTCTTCAAAGCCGGCGGTGTCGATCAGCGTGAAGTCGAGATCGCCGAGCCGGCCTCGCGCCTCGCGGCGGTCGCGCGTCACCCCCGGCGTTTCGTCCACGATCGCCAGCTTCTTGCCTGCGAGCTTGTTAAAGAGCGTCGATTTGCCGACATTCGGCCGCCCGACGATCGCGAGCTTGATCGTCATGGCTGTCCATTACTAACGCAACACCACGAGGCGGGCCCCATCGGTGACAATATAGATCTGATCGTTGGCGGCGATCGGGGGAATGAACACGGCCTGACCGACATCGGCTGTCGCTACCGTCTGGCCGCTTTCGGGGGTAACCGCCACTACATCGCCCATGGAATTGGCGAGCACGAGCCGGCTGCCGATCATGATCGGGCCGGTCCACGCCACGCGCCCCTCGCGGCTACGTTCATTTTCGAAGCGGCGCAGCTGCGACACCCAATAGACGTTGCCGGTGGCGCGGTTGAACGCCGCCAGCACACCGTCGACGTTGACCGCGTACAGCACTTCCCCGGCGACCCAGGGCGTCTGCGTCGATGCGAACGGGCGCGCCCATACGCGTTGGCCAGAGCGCAGATCGATGGCCGCTAGCACGCCGGAATGACTGGCCGCGTAAGCCACGCCGCTATCGATAACCGGGCGCCCGGCGATGTCGTTGATTGCCGACAGCGAAGTCAGCCGGCCCGTGCGCGACAATGAATCCACCCAAAGCCGGCGCCCGTTGGCGGCCAGCAGCGCTATCACTTCACCCGAAGCAAACGGCGCCACCACCGTATCGCCATCGACCGCGGCACTGGACGCGGAAAGGATGCGCGCCGGCTCGGCGATGGCCTGGTGCGTCCACGCGACTTCGCCAGTGCCTGCGTCCATCGCTATCAATTCGCTATCGTTGGTGGTGGCGTAAACACGCCCGCCCGACACCGTCGGCGCGGACTGAAACGGCGCGTCCGCGTCGGTGCGCCAAATCTCGTCGCCGCTGGCGCCATCGAGCGCGGCGACAAAGCCAAACCCCGTAGAAACAAACACGCGCCCGCCCGCCGCCGCCACGCCGCCGCCGCGTGCGGCGCGATCGCGCCCTTCGGTTGGACGAAGCGCGCGCGTCCAAATGCGTTCGCCGTCGCGCGCGCCCAAGGCGTGAACGCGGTGATTGGCGTCGAGAAAATAGAGCGTGCCGTCGGCGATCACTGGGGGAGCGGCGATTTGGACGCGATTGTTCGAGCCTTGACCCAAATCGGCGCGCCAGGCGCGTTCAAGCACCGCTGCACCGGACGAGTGGGGCGGGGAATTGTCGGCGGTTCCGCCCGGCTGTGTCCAATCGACCACGCCGACCGCCGGCGGGGGCGCGCCTGGGTTCGCGGCCAGCGCCGGATCTGGCGTCAATTGCTGTTCAAGCGCCAGGATCGACACGCGCCCGTCCTCGGGCCCGGTTTGGGTTGGCGCATTATTGGCGCCGTCGAACGGCCACACCGTATTGCCGATGCGCTGCATGGTCGAACACGCTGACAAAGCGGTTGCGGCCGCGAGAGCGGCGACCGGCCCCAATCGTCTGATTTGGCGGTTCATTTGCTTTCTCCTTCGGAGGGCGCGGGCGCAGCGCCCTCCGCCGGGGTTTCCGGCGCTGGGCCGATGACGGATAGCGCGACCTGCGCGCGCTGGCGCACCGCTTCTGGCGCATCGAAGGCGAGGGTCAAATTCTCAAGCGTGTCGCGCGCGATATCGTTTTGGCCCGCTTCCCACGCTTCGATCGCCAGCAGTTCGCGCGCGAGGTAGCTAAGGCGGCTGTTTGAATCGATCAACGGCTGCAGGCGCGTTTGCAGCGCGGTGAAATCCTGGGTCTCGGCGGCTATGTATGCCGCCCTCAGCTGAGCGGTGTCGCGCATAACCGGATCTCTTGCCGCTTCGGCGGCCGCATCGAATTCCGCGAGCGCCGCATCGAGGTCGCCTTGCGCCTGCAGCACCGCGGCATGCTCCATACGCGCCATCACGCGGTAGGTGGCAGGCCCCTCGCCGGTCAAACGCTGAAACTCGGTCTTGGCGCCGTTAAGATTGCCAGCGCGCGCGAGTTCTTGAGCGGCGGAATAATCCTCGGCATGTTCACGCGCCGCCTCGGTGGCGTAGTAACGCCAACCCTGCCAGCCGCCCAGGCCCACGATGAACACCAAGAACGCGCCGATGAACCAAGGGCCGTAGCGCCTGGCGATGGTGAGCATGCGATCCTGGCGCAGGCTCTCATCGACTTCCTGGACAAACGTGTCGGTTTCGTTGCTCACGCGCGTTCCCTGCCTCAGGCCCAAAAAAATTGCCGGCACGCTAGCCGCGCTTGTCGCCCCGGGCAACGCGCGGCTGCCGCGCCTTGCCCCCACCCAGGGCATAGGTCTCAGCTGAGGCAGGAAAACGGCGGGCGCGGACGTCAGCTGCATAGGCGGCGACCGCCTGGTCCACGACGCCCTTGAGATCGGCGTAACGCCGGACAAACTTGGGGGTCCACTCGAACAGGCCCAACAAGTCGTCAGTGACGAGGATCTGGCCGTCGCATTGGGCCGAGGCGCCAATCCCGATGGTCGGGGCGCGGACGGCGGCGGTAATTTCCGGGGCCAGGCTCACGTCCACTCCCTCAACCACGATGGCGAAGGCGCCGGCCGCATCGGCGGCGCGGGCCTCGGCCAGCACCCGGGTGCGCTCGTCGGGGGTGCGGCCCTTGGCGCGGAATTTCCCGTCCACGTTGACCGCCTGAGGACGCAGGCCAACGTGCCCCATCACCGGAATGCCCCGTTCCACTAGGAACGCGATGGTTGCGCCCATGGAAGGTCCGGACTCCACCTTCACCGCCTGGGCCCCGGTTTCCTTGAGCACGCGGGCGGCGTTGACATAGGCCATTTCCGGCCCGGCTTCGTACGAGCCGAACGGCATATCCACCACCACCATGGCCCGCTCGGCCCCGCGCATCACCGCCTGGCCGTGCAAAATCATCATCTCCAACGTGACGCCGACCGTGTTGGGGAGCCCATGCACGACCATGCCCACGGAATCGCCGACCAGCAGCAGGTCGCAATGCGGATCGAGCAGTTTAGCCATCGGCGCACTGTAAGCCGTGAGACACACCACCGGATTGCCGCCCTTGCGGGCGCGAATGTCCGGCGCGGTCAGGCGGGGTGTATCAGTGTGGCGCGACATTGGACGCAAGCACCTCGGACTGCGGGGCTTAGCCGTTGAGGCCATGCTGCACCAGTACACTCGCTAATACGGGCGTGTGTGGGGCTCAATCTTGCGAGGCGCGATAGGCGACCGCGCCGCCGGCCAGGGCCGCGGCGATCAGCAGCATTTGGCCCATCAGGCCGGCGCTGATCGATTGCATCCAGCTTTGCGCCTGTTCGCTGACCGAACTGGTCAGCGCGGGCGCTTCGCTATTGAAAGCGCCTTGGGCGCGCGCAACTTCAAGCCCGCCGGAGTTTAGGAAATCCTGCCCGAAGCCCCAGAGCAGCGGGAAAACTCCCATAAAAACGGCGACACCCGCTACGCCTAAACCGATGGCGTAGATCACAGCGCGTGCACCGATAGCGCTCTCCCGGCGCGCCACCGCGCGGCCAATCCGGAGCGAGAAACCATCATCGGCGGGCTCATGCGCTTCGGCGAAGGCGCGCTTCAGGAGGGCGTTGAACTCGGTCATGCGGCTGCGTCCAATAAGCGGCGAAGTTTATCTGTACCACGCAATACGTGGGATTTCACGGTGCCTAGGGGAAGACCGGTCATGTCAACAATTTCAGAATGCGACAGGCCTTCACCATGGTTCAACGTTACGCATAATCTCTCGGCGTCGGACAAATTGGCAAGCGCCTTCTCCAGATCGATCTTGGCGCTGGCCGCAGCTTCGGGCGTGGACTCTTCCGAGGCGAGCGGGGAGGCATCATCGATCACCTCGAACACGGCCTTCTGGCGTCTTTTGGCCATCAGAAACGTGGTCACCGCGATCCTCCTGAACCAGCCCGGAAACGCCGCCGGGTTCTCTAGATTCCGAATATTATCCCAGGCCTTGATGAACGCCTCTTGAGCTAGATCGTCGGCCTCCGCGTGATTGTTGCACATCCGCCTGAGCAGGGCCCGCGCCCAGCCTTGGCGGCGCTTGACCAGCTCCCCAAAGGCGCCCTGGTCCCGGGCCTGGGAGGCGATAATCAAACTCGCCTCCGAAGCCTGAGCCAGACTGAGGAACCCCCGCGCCGCCACTGCCCACTCACGCCTCCTTCTTCTTGGTAGCGTAATCGACCAGGGCGAGCACCAGAAAGGCGAGCCCGAGAGCGCCCATGATGAATGCCGCCCTAATCATGCCGTCGTCGCTATCAATCGCTCCGTCTAGAGAACTCGCGCCGACGAACCCTCCTGCCAAAGCCAACAACACCACAGCGCTGCCCAGCGTCTTGCGCGGGCTTTTTTGCTGAACTTCTATGGATTCGGTCAGCCGCTGCATGATGGCGGGGTCGAGATTTTGACCCTTTTCCAGCGCTTGGGCGATCAGTTGGTGCGCCGAGCGCTTAGTCCGCTCCTTAAACCAAATCGGCCCCAAAACAAGTGAGGCGATCGAGCCGAACACGACCAACACGATCAAGACGACAAAGAAACCTTCTCCATCCATTTTACTCTCTCCATGAACCCTTGGGGTTTGCCCCATTGCCGACATAGATGCGCGGATCACGGGAGTTGGATGCAGGCGTCTCAACCGGCCCAGGCGGCGCTAGCCCGTTGCGCGAGGGAACGGGTGGCCCACACCAAAGCGACGAGTGCCAAGAACGCCAATGCCCCGGCTTGCAGCGCTTCGGCGTAGGCGGCAGCCCAGCCAATGGACGGTACGGCCAGCGCCGCGGCGGCTGCGGCAAGTCCCGCCCCCCGCAACAGCGCCCGCACCCGCTCAACCCGATACCGCTGCTGTTCGGTCCGCCGCATCACCGCCAGCACAAAAGCCGGATCACGCGCCGGCAGCGTCGCGGCGGCGAGCACGCGCATAAGGCGGGTTTCGTTATCCATCCTCGCCTCCTAGCGCCTTGAGCAGCCGCTCGCGCCCACGGTTTACATGCGATTTAACCGTTCCCAACGGCTGCTTCAAAATCGCCGCCGCCTCGCTATGCGAAAACCCCTCGCCCAGGCATAGCGCCACAGCCGCCCGCTGGGTTTGCGGCAGCGCCGCCATCGCGCCGGCGAGCGCGATGCGGTCTTCAAGCGGCGCGGCGCCTTCATCGGAATCACTTTGGTAAGCCGCCCATTCGCCATCTCGCACGCTGGCACGATCGTGCGCGCGGCGTGCGTCGCGGGCGATGCGAAAGCCGATGCCGGACACCCAAGAGCGGAAGCTCGATCGGCCCGCGAACCGATCCAGCCGCGACCACGCGGTCACGAACGCCTCCTGGGCGATGTCATCGGCATCGGCCCAATGACCGGTGAACCGGCGCAAGAATCCGCGCACAGCTTGCTGATGGGCGCCGACCAAGATCGCGAAGGCGCGGCTGCCGCCTCGGCGCGCGGCGGCGATGAGGCGGTTCTCCTCATCGCCGGTCATCGTCGCGGCGGTCTTGCCCGGGGCGGAACAGCGCCAGCGCCAAGCAGCCCACCGACGTGGCCGTCATGGTGCCGGCAATTACCAAGAACGCCGTGCGTTGATCGGCCGCGGCGTTTGCGTACGCAATCCAAAAACCCACGCCAAGCGCGCCGAACAGCACAATTTCGGTCCACGGCCGTTTGTTTCCGAGCAGGTCAGCACGCTCGATGTGCTCATAGAGTTGCGGCGGCGGCTCGCGGCCCGCTTCGATCGCCGCCTTGATTACGTCCATGGCCTGGCTGCGCCGCTTGTGCTCAAGCCAGGACGCCCACGCCTGTCCAGCCATGCCGACACAGACCGCCAGCACGATCAGGGCGGCCACGATCCCTTGTTCCATCGAGAAACTCTCCATCGCTTTGGCCCTCTGCAGCCACGGCTCGGCGATTCGGATGCAGCCCCAAGCAATCCCATGCTTTTGGCGTCAGTTAAGTTTCTTCCCCGGCGCGGCCAGCGCCAGTTCCAGCGGCAGCGGCGCGGCGGGGATGCCTTCTTCGGCGAGTTCGCGTGCTTGCTTTGGCGTGGCTTCGCCCCAGATCGCGCGTTCTTCGCATTCGCCTGAGTGCATCTTGCGGGCTTCGTCGGCGAATTTGTCGCCGACATAGTCAAAATTGTCCTTGATGTGGTCGCGCACTTTTGCCGCCATCGCCATGGCGACGGCACGCTCTTTTTGCGACTCTTTCGCTTTACTGGTGCGCACCGCCGGCGCCATTGGCGCTTTCTCGACATGCGAGCTGCCGCAGTGCGGGCACTGAATTTGGCCCTTTTCGGCCTGCAAATCGTAATCGGCCATCGAGCCGAACCAGGCGTCGAACTCATCGCCATTAGCGCAACGGAGATCGTAACGGATCATGGTCCAACGAAGTCCCGTCCGCCCTGCCAGGCTGGGATCTTCGCGCGCGCTTCGGCGACTTGATCCAAATCGAGATCGGCGACGATAAAGCCCGGTTCGTCGTGATCGAGCTTGGCCAACACCTTGCCCCAGGGATCGACAATCATGGAATGCCCCCAAGTCGCGCGGCCGTCCTGGTGACGCCCGCCCTGCGCCGGCGCCATGATGAAGGCGCCGGTTTCGACGGCGCGCGCGCGCAACAACACCTCCCAATGCGCCTGGCCCGTCGGCACAGTGAACGCCGATGGCGCGGTGATGATTTCCGCGCCAGCGCGCGCATAAACATTGTAGAGCGCCGCGAAACGCAAATCATAACAGACAGTGAGCCCGATCTTGGCGCTCATCGGACCTTGCGCCAACACCGCCCGGGCGCCGGCTTCCACGGTTTCACTCTCGCGATAGCTTTCCCGGCCCCCAAGCGTCACGTCAAACAGATTGATCTTGTCGTAGCGGGCGACGATCTTGCCGTCAGGGTTGAACAAGAATGACCGGTTGAACACTTTGCCCGCGCTGGCCGCAATCGGGCCCGATCCGAGCAGCAGCCACACGCCGAGTTCTTGCGCCACCCGACCCCAAGCGATGAGCTCGGAATCGCCCTGCTCCGGCCCGACCGCGGCCAGCAAGCGTTCGCGATTGCGGTCGAGCCGTAGCGTGTTCTCCGGCGTTGCGATGAAACGCGCGCCAGCGGTCGCGGCATCGCGCAACAACGGCAGCGCGTGCGCGCGGTTTGCGGCGGGTTCGATGCCGCAGCGCAATTGCACCGCCGCCGCGCGAAGCTTGCGCATCAGCCGCTCACCAGCAGCGGATCGAGCCCGCCTCCATGGTCGAGCGCGTGCAGATCGTCGCAGCCCCCGACATGGGTTTCGCCAATGAAAATCTGTGGAAACGTCCAGCGCCCCGAGCGCTCGATCATTTCTTTCTTCTTGCCAGGATCGAGGGTCGCGTCGATCTCGGTGACCGAAGCGCCCTTGCGTTTCAAGAGCGCCAGCGCCCGTGAGCAATAGGGGCAGAAAGCGCTTGTATAGACGGTAACTGACCGCATCCGACTCAACCTTTCGTCAGAGCAGAATATCGGTTGGCCGCACGACGCGCGCCAGGGTGACTGCATGCACTTGCGCAGCCCCAGCTTTACGCAATGCACGCGCGCACGCTTCGAGAGTCGCCCCAGTGGTGAAAACATCGTCCACCACCAGGATCGTTTTGCCTTCGAAGCGGGCGGAGGCCTTGATGGCGCCGCCGACGTTTCGGCGGCGTTCCGAAGCCGAAAGCCCGGCCTGGCTCTTGCGCCGCTTCACCCGGGTAAGCGCCCCCGGTTGCCATTCCTTGCCATTGGCCCGCGCCAGCGCCTGGGCGAGCCAAGCGGCTTGATTGAAGCTCCGCAGCGCCAGGCGGGTCCAGTGCATGGGCGCCGGCGCGAGAAAATCAGCCCGGCCGAGCGCATCCTCGGCCGCGGCCGCCATCCAGCGCGCGAACACCGGCAAGCCGTCGCGACGGCCGCCGCGTTTTAGATCGAGCACCAGCCGGCGGGCATGGTCGTCGTAGGCCAAAGCGGCGCGGGCGCTGTCATAGGCCGGCTTTCGCCCTGAACACGCGCCGCACAAAGCGGCGGGCCCGACATCGTCCGGCAGAGGAAAGCCGCACCGTGCGCATACCGGACCGACGAGAAATTTGAGTTCGCCCCAGAGGCTCGCCTCGATCACCCCGGGGCGGTCCACCATCGCGTCGGACAACAGCGAGCGCGGCGGCCAGACCAGATCCGACAACCGCGAGACCAAGCCCCGTTTCCGAAACGCCGCGCCGGCGCGTATGGAATGTATCATGCCCGACCCCCGCTTATTCGAGCCACGGCTGGTGCGCGCGCGCAAGCGCCGTGCACTGAACGGCTTCCACAAGGCCGCGTTCCTGCACGCGCGTGTCGCGGCGGACCTAGCCGACCGGTTGGAAGCGATCCCACGTGAATTTCCGCGCGCGCTGGCGCTCGGCGGGGGTGGATTGTTCTCCCTTGAGCTGACGCGGCGCCCCGCCCTTGCGGCGCGGATCGGCGCCGTGCTTGAGGCCGATGTCGCTTCCGGCGACGTAGTGCTCGATCCGGAATACTTGCCCTTCGCCGACGGCGCGTTTGACTTGATCGTCTCTCCGCTCGCGCTGCATTGGGTCAACGACTTGCCCGGCGCGCTGATCCAGCTGCGGCGCGCGCTGAAACCGGACGGGTTGATGCTGGCGTCGCTGTTTGGCGGCGAAACCTTGCGCGAATTACGACTAGCGCTGATCGAAGCGGAATCGGAACTGACCGGGGGCGCGGGCGCACGCGTAGCGCCGCTCGCGGATCTGCAAGGCTTGGGGCGCCTGCTGCAACGCGCGGGCTTCGCCCTGCCGGCGGCCGACCGCGATGTCATCGTGGTGCGTTACGCCGAGCCGATGGGCTTGCTCGGCGATCTGCGCGCCATGGGCGAAACCGCCGCCCTCGCCGAACCCAGCCCGCGCGGCTTGAGCCGGCGCATCCTGGCGCGCGCCTGCGAGATTTATCGCGCGCGTTTCTCCGACCCGGACGGCCGCGTGCGCGCCACCTTTGAAATCATCACCGCCACTGGCTGGGCCCCGCACGAGAGCCAGCAACAAGCGCTGAAACCTGGCAGCGCCAAGATACGTTTGGCTGACGTGCTAAAAACCAGCGAAACTAGCGCAGGTGAAATCGCCCTCCCCTCCCCCCTGCGGGGAGGGGTTGGGGGAGGGGGTGCGAGCGCGACGCCGAGCAAGCACGGCGCTAGCACCCCCCACCCTACCCTCCCCCGCAAGGGGGGAGGGCGCGCGTGACACAAACGCCTGCGCTCCAAGGGTGCTCGTCATGAGCGCGCGCTACGAATTCACCGCCAAACTCTGGCGCCATGACGGCGCCGCGGCTTGGCATTTCGTCACCGTGCCGGTGGATGTGTCGGCGCGGATTAAGACGTTGGCGGGCGGCATGATGAATGCGTTCGGCTCGCTGCGAGTCAAGGTGAGCATCGGCAAATTATCCTGGAAAACCTCGCTGTTCATGGATTCCAAACGCGGCGCGTTTCTGCTGCCGGTGAAGGCGGATGTGCGGCGCAAGACGGGAATCAGCGACGGCGATGAAGTCGAAGTCTGCGTCGAAATCGAACTTTAGCCGTCGGATCGCCAGCATCTTGCCAGCTCTTTTTTCCTGCCGGCTGGAAGCCGGCAGTCGGCGCTCAGATTTTCTCGGAAATCCGGATCGCGGCGCGGCAGCCGAACTTAATGATCGCGGAGAGCACACCGTAAGCGGGCGCGCCGTGGGCGCCTTGTTCGATCGCGATTTGCTTGTGGCCGATTTCGTCGGCGCGAAAGCGATCCACCACACGCTTCAATTCGCCGTCGATGCCCGCGAGCGCCGCGCTCTGGCGCCCATAATGCTCTTCGATCACTTCTTCGACCGCTTCAGTGCAGGCGTGCGCGGCTTTCTCACCCATGAGCGCGGTCGCGGCGCCCAGGCTATAGGCCGCGACACGCCATACCGGCGCCATGAATGTGGGACGCACGCCGCGCTCGGCGATGAGGCGATCAAACGTGCGCAAATGCTCTTGTTCGCCCGCTTCCATTGCCGCGATAATACGCGCCGCGTGCGCTTTGCCCTCGATGCGGTCGAACACCGCGCGCTGGCCGCGGTAGATTTGCACGGCGGCAAATTCGCCGGCGTGATCGACACGGATCATCTCTTCCAACGTGCGCTCGCGCGCGCCTTCGCCCGGCAGCGGCGGATGGGTCATGGCTTGCGCTCCGGCAGCACCGCGACAGCAAAGCTCGCCAGCGCCAGCGCCAGCGAGATCAGCGCGTTGTACCCGGCCATGGAAATCCCAAACAGCGACCAGACGATCTGGTCGCACCGGGGCGCGTCGAACTTGGTCTCGAAATCGAGCGGGCGAATGTCGTTCGGATCGATGGCGTCGCATTGGGCGAAAATCCAATGCTGCTCTGCCGCCACATGATAAGCGCCCATGCCGGCGGCGCCGAGCAGCACCAGTCCGATCAGCGCCGCCAGCCAGCGCGCGAGTTTCGGATTGAAACGGTTGATCGCCAACGCCGCCGCCGACAGCGCCACCACGCCCCAATGCCAATCGCGCTGCTCCAGGCACAGCGGGCACGGTGCCAAGCCGCCAAAGCGCTGGAACCCATGCGCCCCCGCCAACATGGCGGCGGAGAGGAGCAGCGTCAGCAGCGGCCAGAGGGGGAGCAGTCGGGGCATGGCGCTCGCTTTCGTCGCAAGGGAAGCTCCACCCATTCCCGGATTCGCCGCAGGCGAAGTCCGGGACCCATAACCGCGAGCGCTGGTGTTTATGGGTCCCGGGCTCGACGCTTACGCGTCGCCCCGGGAATGGGTGGTGACAGTACGCAATTCCGAAGCCGAAGACCAACCCGTTATCGCGGCCCTCCTCTGCGGCGCGCCGCCGCGTCAATGCAAATACCGAACCGCCAACAGCGCCGCGATGATCGCCGCGGCGACAACCACCAGCACCAAGCCCAGGCGCTTTTCGATCACCGGCGCGATCCGCGGGCCGAAGCGCTGGAACAGCCATGCCACGGCCATGAAGCGCAGCCCGCGTGTGACGGCGGATGCAGCGATGAAGATTGGCAGCGAGAACGCCATCGCCCCGGAAATGATGGTCACCAGCTTATAGGGGATCGGCGTCAGCCCCTTGAGGAAGATGAACCAGGCGCCCCATTCATCGTAGAAAGCCCGCAGCTCCGCTTCGCGTTCGCCGGAATAGCCGAAAAAGCCAAGGATCGCGTCCCCGATCGAATCCATCAGGAACATGCCGATAGCATAGCCGAGCAGACCGCCCAGCACCGAGGCGATGGTGCAAGTGATGGCGTAGCGCAGCCATTTGCTCGGCTCGGCCGCCGCCATCGGCCCCAAAAGCAAATCCGGCGGCAGTGGGAAAAACGAACTTTCCGCGAACGAGATCGCAAACAGCGCCCGCTCCGCGTTGGCGCTGCGCGCAAGGGCGAGGGTGCGGGATTTGAGGGCGGTGAGCATGGGGGAGAACACATCCTTGGCAGCGCGTCCCTCCCCCCAACGGGCAGGGTTATCGCACTCGGCGCGAATTTCGGCGCCGCGATTGCGGCCCACCCAGTTGTACAACCCTCTCCCCCCGAAAGGGGGGAGAGGGCAGGGTGAGGGGGCTACGCCGCTGTTTCAGATTGTGCCTTCTGCGTCGTGACCGCGCAAATCACCGCCCGCCGGCGTTCCACCCTCACCCTGCCCTCTCCCTCCCAAAGGAGGGAGAGGGTGTTAAGCAGGATGGTGCCCCAGGCCCGACTCGAACGGGCACGTCCTTGCGAACGGCAGATTTTGAGTCTGCTGCGTCTACCGATTCCGCCACTGGGGCTTCCAAGGGCGAGGCGCTCAGGTATGAGGCGACTGGGCCGGTGTCAATTCCGGTGGGGGAGCGCCGATGACCGACGAGACAATCGCCGGCGAGCAGACCGGATTTGGCCGGACCGGCCGCTGGGCCGGGCTGATCCTGGGGCCGGCTTTGGCGATCGGGCTGCAATTTTTCCCTCCGCCCGAGGGACTCTCCTTTGAAGCCTGGCGCGTGGTGTCGCTGGCGCTGCTGATGGTGATCTTCTGGGTCAGTGAGGCGATCCCGATTTCGGCCACCGCGCTTTTGCCGCTGGCGGCGCTGCCGCTCATGGGCGCGGCCTCGATCAAGGATGCGGCCAGCCCCTACGCGGACCAGATCGTGTTTCTGTTCATCGGCGGCTTCATGCTGGCGGCGTGTGTGGAACGCTGGCGGCTGCATGAGCGCATCGCGCTCTCCATCGCCTCGGTCTCGGGCGGACGGCCTGCCGCTTTGGTCGCCGGTTTCATGATCGCTTCGGCGCTGATCTCGATGTGGATATCCAACACCGCGACGACCTTGATGCTAGCGCCTATCGCCATCGGGGCTGCGCGCGCGCTGTCGCCCGACGGCAAGGCCGACCTGGCGCTCGGCGGAGCCTTAGCGCTCGGCGTCGCGCACGCGGCCACCATCGGCGGCATCGGCACGCCCGTGGGCACGCCGACCAATCTCATCGCCATCGCTTTCTTCGAGCGCGCCGGCGAGCCGATCGCCTTCATCGACTGGATGGCGCGCGCCATTCCAATGATGCTGCTGATGCTGCCGCTGGCGTGGCTGTTTTTGTGCTGGCCGTTGTTTGGACGCAAAGCGCATGTGCGCTTCGATGCGATCGGCGCGGTGGTGAAAAGCGCGCTGAGCGCGCTGGGGCCAGTGACACGGCCTGAGACGCGTATCGGCATCGTATTCGCGCTGGTGGCGCTGGCGTGGATGACGCGGACATTGCTCGTGGAAGTACCCGGGCTTGGTGGGCTGACCGATACCGGCATCGCCCTGATCGGCGCGCTGGCTTTGTTTTTTGTGCCTTCCGGACGCGGGGCCGGCGAAAAGCTGATCGACTGGCCCACCGCCGAGCGCATCCCCTGGGGCATCGCCATCCTGTTCGGCGGCGGGCTCTCGCTGGCCGCGGCCATGGACGCGACCGGGCTCGCTGCCTGGATCGGCGCCTGGATTGCTGGCCTGGACGGGGTTTCCGCCATTGGGCTTGTCGCCCTCTTGGTGATCGTCACGATCTTGATCTCGGAACTGGCGAGCAATGTCGCCACGCTCACCTCGATGCTGCCTGTTGTCGCCGCCGTCGCCACCGCCACCGACACGCCGCTGCAAGAGCTGGCGTTTCCGGTCGCCATCGCAGCCAGCTTCGCCTTCATGCTGCCAGTGGCTACCGCGCCCAACGCGATCGCTTACGGGTCGGGGCTGGTGACGCTGAAACGCATGCTGGCGGTGGGATTTGGGCTTAACTTGGCGGCGGTGGTGCTAATCATCGCGTTTGCGGCGGGGTAACAGGAGAGCCACCCACCATTAACCATTAGAGGCCACGCTAAAGAGGGTTGCCAACCCCGTTTGTTCAGGATATGTTCCATCATGCATGACGCCAGGGTAATCGCAAACGCCATATTGGATCGCGCCGCTCAATACGGTCGGCCCGTGACCAACCTCGATCTCCAGAAGATGCTCTATTTTGTGCACGGTCATTTTCTGCATCGGCATGGCCGACCGCTGACCAATACAGAGTTCGAGGCATGGCCCTATGGGCCCGTAAATAAGATCGCGTATGACGCCTTTAAGGGTTTCAATGACACGCCGATTGATACTAGGGCCGTCGGCTTCGATCCGGTGCGCAGGGTTCACAGGGATCTGCCTGAGCTAACGGACGGTGATGCTTTAGGCGTGCTCGACGACTTCCTCGAATACTATTTCGACATGCATACCTATCTGTTGGTGGAGTTCACCCACCAACCCGGAACTCCGTGGTTTGAAACCATTGAGCAGTCCAAGAGCCGCCCAAACATTGGGATGAGAATCGCCAATGAACTCATCCTGGCAAGATTCGAAGGATCGGCGCCCGACGTGAATGATCTTCCAAGGCGGCGAAACGAAGACATCGCCTTTTTGCGCAAGGTCGGGTAGGCAACAGGAGTACGGATGGCCGCGTCGCCAAAGACAAAAGCGCGGAATTTGCTCAATCGATTCCCCTTCACTGATTTGTCGGTGGCAGTTTCACGGCGAGGGACGCGGAGAGAAAATTTCTTACGATCATTCGTGGATAGCGATCCGGCGCTGTCCTACCAGGCAACGCGAAATGCGGCGGCGCTGATTTATTGCGTAGAGCAGCCGCTGTTCTCGACGCCGATCTTGGGGCTGGACGCGATCAAGGAGGTGATCCGAGCGACGGCGCCGGAGCGCAATCACGCCATCAATTTGGACGCGACCGAGCAGCTTTTCAACTTGGTTCGCCCCCAGCGCTACAAGGCATACGAACACGACGAACAAAGGCTACGTATTGGCCACAATCAAGTAGTGCATATTGGCTTGAAGTTCTACGTCGTCGATGGGCAGCGCTTGGTGTTTCAGTATCCCCAACCTCGCGCGCAAGCTGTTTTCGACGAAAACGTTGCGATCGTCATGATGTCGATAATGCATCACGCGTACGCCACGGGTGACTACGCGGAAGCCGAAATTGAGATGGCGGACATTAGCGCGGAGGAGAAGGGCGAGCCGCGCGCTCCTAGAATCCGCCACCTGGCTCGTGGTGACCTGCTAAGCCGCGAAGAACTCACGGATCACATTGTTGAAGTTTATTCGGTGCTGCAGGTTTTGGCTGCCCGTAAATTCGGCGACGGCGAGAGCTAGCGACTCTCCGCAAGGAATTCCACCTTATCCCAGAACGCCTTGGGCAGATCGGCGCCGCCGAAGCGTTTGAGTTCTTGTACAAGTGTGGGCGAGGTGACATTGATCTCGATGAGTTTGCCGGCGATGACGTCGAGGCCGGCGAACAAGATGCCTTCGCGTTTCAGAAGCGGCGCGATTGCGGCGGCGATGCGGCGATCATTGTCGTCCACCTCGGCGGCTTCAGCGATGCCGCCGGCGTGCAGATTGGCGCGGAAATCGCCGCCTTGCGGCATGCGGCGGACCGCGCCGAACGGCTCGCCGTCGAGCACGAACAAGCGTTTGTCGCCGCCCGCGACCGCGGGGAGAAATTCCTGCGCCAGGATCGGCTCGCGCCCGGCTGCTTCGATGAACTTGCCGGCGCGCGCTCGAAAATCGACATCGGCTGCGCGCAGCTTGATCACGCCGTCGCCGCCCATTAGGTAGAGCACTTTCAGCACCACGGAATCAAAGCGGCGCGCGAATTCTTCCAGCGCCTCGAGATCGCGTCCCACCCAGGTGTTCGGCGTCAATTCCGGAAAATATAGGATAGACATTTTTTCGGAAATGTCGCGCACCCCGCGCGGCGGATTGAGCACCAGCGCTTTGGTCAGTTCGAGCAGATAGGTGTTGGAGACATAGCCCATGTCGAACGGAGGATCCTGGCGGATCAGGATCACGTCGAAATCGTCGAGCGCGCGCACGGCATGTTCGTGCGTTTCGTAGTGCTTGTCATCGCTGAGCCACACCGAAACCCGCCGCGCCCGCGCTTTTACAACGCCAGAATCGTAAAACACATCGTTGGGCGTGAACCACCAGACCTCGTGCCCACGCGCCTGCGCTTCGATCATCAGCGCCAGCGAAGTATCGCGCGGCACCACCATCGTCTCGATGGGATCCATCTGCACGGCGATGCGCATCAACGCTGCTCCATATAGTGGTCGAAATAGAGCCTCTCCTCCCCCTTGCGGGGAGGAGATGGAGGAGGGGGTGCAAGCGTCAACTTACGAATGCTTAGCGCCAGCACCCCCCTCCCTACCCTCCCCCGCAAGGGGGGAGGGCGCGCGCCAAACACGCATGAGCAGCTATCAATTCTCATCCGGCGGCCACAACCACTTGGTGCGCCATGCGCCATGCTGAATTCTGTACACCACCCACAATGTTCGACCGAACCAGCCATTTCCAACCCGTCACCTCGATCACCACGCCAAAAAAGATCATAATGGCGCAAGGAAATAGCCACCACTGAAACACGCGCAGGCCTCCCATCGCGGTCTCCGATCTCATCCCGCCTTCGCTTTCGCGCCATTGATCCGCGTGCCGCGCAGATGTTCGGCGATCAAAAAAGCCAAGTCGATCGCCTGCACGCCGTTGAGGCGCGGGTCGCAATGGGTGTGATAGCGGCTGGATAAATCCTCCTCCGTCACCGCCGCCGCGCCGCCGAGGCATTCGGTGACTTGCTGGCCGGTCATTTCAACGTGCACGCCGCCGGCATAGGCGCCTTCCGCCGGCAGCACATTCATGAAGCCGCGCACTTCCGCCAATATCCGGTCGAATGGCCGGGTCTTGAAGCCGGAATCGGTCTTCAGCGTGTTGCCGTGCATCGGATCGCACGACCACACCACAGCGCGGCCTTCCTTGGTCACTGCACGCACCAGGCGCGGCAGGTCCTGCTCGACTTTGTCGGCGCCGAAACGCGCGATCAAGGTCAGCCTTCCCGGTTCGTTGGCGGGGTTCAGAATATCGATCAGGCGCAACAATTCGTCAGGGTCGAGCGAGGGCCCGCATTTGATGCCGATCGGGTTCTTGACGCCGCGCGCAAACTCGACGTGGGCGCCGCCCGGTTGTCGCGTGCGGTCGCCGATCCAGACGAAATGCGCGCTGGTGTCGTAATGATCGCCGCTGGTTGAATCGACGCGCGTCATCGCTTCTTCGTAACCGAGCAACAATGCTTCATGGCTGGTATAAATGTCCACCTGCTTCATCTGCGGCACACTCATGGGCGTGATGCCGCACGCTTCCATGAAGTCGATGGCCTCGGAAATGCGGTCGGCGATTTCCTGGTAACGCTTGCCTTGCGGAGAATCGGCGACAAATCCCACCATCCAACGATGCACGTTGTGCAGGTCGGCGTAGCCGCCATTGGCAAACGCGCGGATCAGGTTCAGGGTCGCCGCCGATTGCGAATACGCCTTCAGCAGGCGCTCCGGATCGGGGACGCGCGCCTCTAGGGTAAACTCCATGCCGTTGATGTTGTCGCCGCGATAGGACGGCAGCGTGACCTCGCCTTGTGTTTCGGTCAGCTCCGAGCGCGGCTTGGCGAATTGTCCGGCGATGCGGCCCAATTTTACCACCGGCTTGGAACCCGCAAAGGTCAGCACCACGCTCATCGCCATCAGCGTGCGAAAGGTGTCGCGGATGTTATCGGCGTGGAATTCCTTGAAGCTCTCGGCGCAGTCCCCGCCCTGCAGCAGGAACGCCTTGCCGTCGGCCACCTCGGCAAGGCGCGCTTTCAAGTTGCGCGCCTCGCCGGCGAACACGAGCGGAGGATAGGAGCGCAATTGCAGCTCCACCCGCGCCAGGTGCGCTGGATCGGGATAATCCGCCGGGATGTGCTTGGCCGGCTTCTCGCGCCAACCCGCGGGCGTCCATTTTTCTGGCATGGCGGTTCCTTAGCCGATAGCACTGGTCGCAGACCAGCCTAAGACAGGTAACTTCACACTGCCGCCGGACGAACTCGTGTGTATCTTACAAGGAAACCGTGCATGATTCGCTCCCCCTCCGGCCACGACCTTACCCCGCCTGACCCCGTCGAGCGGACCCGGCTTGAAGCTGGGCTCAATGAGGAAGAACGCCGGGTGCTGTTGCAGCACGGCACCGAGGCGCCGTTTTGCGGCGGGCTGCTTAACCAGAAAAAACCTGGCGTGTATTGCTGCCGCCTGTGCGGGCTGCCGCTGTTTCGCCAAGCCGCGAAATTCGATAGCGGCACGGGCTGGCCGAGTTTTACCGCGCCCATCGACCCGGCCCATGTCCTCGGCGTTGAAGATAAATCCTACGGCATGGCCCGCACCGAAACCCGCTGCGGGCGCTGCGATAGCCACCAGGGCCACGTCTTTCCCGACGGACCGCGCCCTACCGGTCTGCGTTATTGCATCAACTCGGCCTCGCTGGAATTCGTGGCCGACGGCGAGCCACTGCCGGACCGGCTCGGCCGCAGCGAGGCATGTTATACCAGCGGCCCTTGACCTTGACCGGTCGTCCTCCCCCGCCGGTTGCTCCGCAACCGGCTCTTTTGCACAAAGCGCCAAGATCGCAACGCGATCTTGGTGGAGGGGGAGGTGGCGCGCGCGGCAGCGCGTGACGGAGCGCTTTGCTTCACTTTAGCTATGAGTCAGCGCTTTGGGCCGTTGGTGTTAGCTCCGCCGTTGCCGTAGCTGTTCGATCAAGCGGTCGAGGTCGCGCCGCATCGACCGCGAGATCACCTCCTCGGCCGCCGCCTCGTTGAAAGTACTGAGCGCGCGGCTGACCACTTGGCCAACCAAGAGGGCTGCCTCGTTGACGTCGGTGAACCGGCGCGCCTTGGCGGCGAGTTCGTGCTGGCGCGACAGGATGGCCGTCACGGGATGCGCCATCGGCGCCCCTCCTCTGCTTCGGGCCGAACAGCTCCCCCAGTCCGCGCGGCAGATAACGAAACCATAACAGACTTTTGCCCAGAATGGAGAGGCATTCGGCGCGGCTCTCCAGTTTTTTAGGTCCGCGCTCGGCGCCGCAAGGCCTTTGTTAGGCCCGGCGCCGCGCAATGCGCGCGCCGGCTTGACGGATCGTCCGGTTCAACGACCATGGACAGCGCGTGACTAAGCCCTTTCCGACCAAGAACCTCAGGTTCTTCCTCACCGCGGCGGTGCCGTGCCCGTACCTGCCGGGACGGCGCGAGCGCAAGGTGTTCACCGGGCTCGACGGCCTGGGCGCGGAGGGCCTGCACGACGTCCTGACCAATGCCGGCTTTCGCCGCTCCCAGAACATCGCCTACCGCCCCTCCTGCGAGGGCTGCGAGGCGTGCGTGTCGGCGCGCGTGCCGGTCGAGCGTTTCGAGTTTGGCCGGCGCTGGCGCAAGATTATGGCGCGCAACGCCGACCTCGCGCGCAGCCTGCATTCCGCTGACGCCACCGAGGACCAATTCTGCTTGCTGCGGCGCTATTTGAAATCGCGCCATGGCCAAGGCGGCATGGCCGACATGAGCATGAACGATTACGCGGCCATGGTGGAAGAAACCGCCGTGCGCACGCACCTTGTGGAATATCGCCACACCTCCGGGCCCGAGCGCGGCCAATTGGCGGCGGCGGCGTTGGTTGACGTGCTCGGCGATGGTTTGAGCCTCGTCTATTCCTATTTCGACCCCGCCGAAGCCAAACGCAGTCTCGGCATCTACACCATCCTCGACCACATCCAGCAGGCGCGCGCGGCTGGTTTCACCAACCTCTACCTTGGCTACTGGATCCCGGGCAGCGAGAAGATGAATTACAAGGCGGCGTTTCGGCCGCTTGAATTGCTGCTGGGCGGGATCTGGCGACCCTACGAGCCAGTTGAATTTTAAGATCCACCAATTGAGATTCAGATGCCCGACCCAAAAAAACCGCTCTGGCGCAAGGATGAAATCGCCCCCGCGATGCGCGCCTTCACGCAAAAGCTCAACCCCAATTCTCTGTTCCGCGCCGCCGGGCTCTCGCGCCTGGCCGGCATGAGCCGCGCGCATGTTTCACTCGTGCGGCTTCCGCCGGGCAAGGACAGCTTCGCCTATCATGCGCACATGCTGGAGGAGGAATGGATTTACATCCTCGCGGGACGCGCGCTGGCGGAAATCGACGGCAAGACCAGCGAAGTGGGCCCCGGCGATTTCATGGGCTTTGCGACGCCGTCCGCGCCGCATCTCATGCGCAACACGTTCGAGGAAGAATGCACTTATTTGATGGGCGGCGAAGATAAACCCATCGACGTCCTCTCCTATCCCGAAACCGGCAAGCGCTACCTCCTGATGCAAACTGACAAGGGCGCGGAATTCTACGAACTCGGCGAACCAATAAGGCCATTCAGCGGCGCGGAATAATTCACCACAACAGCACGCCCTGGCGCGTGCGCGCGCCATCGGGGGCCACATAAGCGAATGTGCCGCAGAGCCGGCTCTTGGTCGCTTGCGGGCCCGGCGGCTCCTCGCCGGCGAACAATATCAGTGTGACGCCGGTCGCGCGCGCTTCGTAGGCAAGCGCGGCGTAGGTGGGCGCCTCGGCGCCGCAAAGTCCCGCCGACAGCGGCACTTGCTCGATGACCCGGCGCAATTCCACCGTCAATTCTCCCGGCCCAACCGCGATGGCGGCGTAGCTGTCGCCGTCGCGCGCCATGAGGTCGTAGCCGCTGCGTGGCTTGAGCGCGCGCGTGTAGAGCACGATCCCGTTGGCGAACACCAAGCCGCCGCGCTCGATGGCGACATCGCCGGTCAGTTGTTGCGCGGTTTCGGAGGCGGCGCGATATTCGCCGACGAGCGCGGCGCTGGCGTCCGCGTCGGGTCCCGGCGCGCTGGCTTGCGTGCAGGCGACCAGCGCGGCGCCAAGCAGGGTGAAGCACAAAGTGCGCATCGAGGGAGACTAATCCCCTTCTCGCCCGAGCGCGACGCGCTCCATCGCAAAACCAGCGCCCCTGGTCGCGCTCGGCCCTTCTGATGACACCGCGCGTCGCCGGAATACGCTTGGATCTTGAGCCCGGGCTCGGTTTCAGTTCGAAGCGGAGGCGTGCGCTTGGGCGATCAGCCATTGGCCCTGGCGCCTGGCCAGCGTCAACGTCACCAGCGTCGCCTGGACCGCGTTTGGCCGGGTGGGATCGTTGACGATTTCCATGCGCATCACCGCGACGATCGTGTCGTTGGTGATGGCGCGGGCGCCTTCAAGCCGGGTGACCATGCGCACGCTCGAAGCAAAGCGCGTACGATTGGCGCGGTGCGCGGCGACGATCGCGGGCCGGCCGCGAAGAAACTCTCCGGAGGCGTTGACGTGGCGGGCGTCGGCCGCGTAGAGGGCGCCGAACTGGGCCATGTCGTTGGCGTTCCAGACGCCGCCATAGCGCTCGGTCACCCGGCGCGCGACCTCCATCAATTCGCCGCGCTCGATGAGCGGCGCATCGGTCAATGTCGCGCAGCCGGGCAGCGACAGCGGCGAACAGGCAAGCAAGGCGGCGACGAGAATCTTGCGCATGATGATTCCTAGCACCCACTTTCGTTGGCGCCTGAGTCACGGAAGGGAACCGCGAGTGCCACGAATGTGGGTACAAAATCACACATTTGTACCGGAATCCGCAAGTGCGTGATGATGGATCGCGCAATTCCGATTCCGAGCACTAGAACGCCTTCGCGAAGAGCCATTTGGCGATCATGTGGACATGAGTCGCTGCGGCGCGGGGGTTTTTCCGCTGCCGCGCTGCCGCCCCTGACTGACCCTTGACTGGGGCGTGGGAACCGCGCCAACGGAGGTCATGTCCACCCCCCGCCCGGCACTGATCGTTCGCCCCTGCTTCCAGCAGGATTTGGAAGTGGTGCAGCTGATCTACGCCCATCACGTCTTGACCGGCACGGGCACGTTCGAAATCGAGCCCCCCTCGCTGGCGGAGATGACTGCGCGCTGGAGCAATGTTGTCAGCCGCGGCTGGCCGTTTCTTGCGGCCTCCCCGGCCAGCGATCCGAGCCGGGTGATGGGTTTTGCCTATGCCAGCCAGTTCCGCGACCGCCCGGCCTATGCGGGCACTTTCGAGGTCTCGGTCTATGCCGCCCCGACCACGCTCCGCCAAGGCGCGGGCGCGCTGCTGCTGAGCGAGTTGCTGGTGACCTTGAAGGCGGACGGCGCGCGCCAAGCGCTCGCCTTCATCGGCGACAGCACCAACGCGCCCTCCATCGGCCTGCACCAAAAACTCGGCTTCCGCCACGTCGGCAGCTTGACCAAGGTCGGCGAAAAATTTGGCCGCCTGTTGGATGTTATTGTCATGCAACGCGGGCTGGGCAATACACAGGGCGGGTAGGGGACGGCGATAGGGGACGCAGGCTGTCGTGGGGACGGTAACACTTTACTAACCAACCTTACAGCATGCTCACCCTTGTCAGGAGGGATCGCGATGCTCTTACGCAAGCTCGTGGTCGTTGGTTTGGTAGGGTTCGTAAGCCTCGCGGCCAGCATAGCAACCGCCGAAGATGCGGCGGCGCCGGGGACTTCTTTTGTCGGCATCGACGGCGTCAGCTTCGCCGATCCAAACGATGCTTTCAGCGACCGCTTCAATATCAGCATCGGCGAGGGCTCAGCCGCACGCTTCAGCACTTTGACGCCGCGCGCGCCGCGTGCGCCGGACGACCCGGATTATCGCCGCTACGAAGTCGCCCTGGTCGCACGCGCAATGGCCGGCATCGATGTGGCCTTCGCCCAGCGCGGCGGCCTTGGCTTCAACGAAGCTGGCGACATTGAGCGCGAAAGCAGCGGCTCGGAACTCCGCCTCGGCCGCGGCCTGCGCAACATACCGCGCGACCGCCCCTCGGCGGCGCCAGCCTGGTATTTCTTCGCCGCTTCCGAGGATGAAGCCCTGGTCTGGCGGCCGGGCGCGCGCAACGCCTTCGGCGGGGCGGGAACTTCCTTCGCGCTGCAGGACCGCGTTGAGATCGGCGACCTTCAGGCCGGAATCACTTACGAAGCCAACGGCTTGCAGGCCTCGCTGGCCTATGTCGAACGCGAAATCAGCGCCCGTACTGGCGGACGCACCGTGCATCAGAACGAGGATTTCGCCGGCTTCACGCTTACCATGCGCCACTGAGCGCTTCACAGCGCGCCTGATTCGTGACAGCGCCTCAAGCTGCGTGGTAGGGAGGACTGTAATGGGTGGACCGAAGGCTCGCCGATTAGCTCTGCTCGCTGGACCCGCGCTCCTCGCCGCGCTGTTTGGCGTGGCGCTGGCGGCGGCGCAGGAAACCGCCTCCCCTTCCGCCGCGCCCGCGCCCAGTGAAAACTCGGCCGGCGATTTCTCACTCTCCGAATATTCCGGCGCCCGCTTTATTCCGCCCGCGATCGGCGCTCAACAAGGCGCGCCGCGCCAACTCGAACTCGCATTCGCGGCCGGCGGCGATGGCGTGCCGCTTGATTTCGCGCTGGCCCAACGCGCCTCCTTGGGCGCCAATGCCGCCGGCGATCTCGCGGTGCAAGGCCGCGGATCGGAACTGCGCGTGGGGCGCGGTCTGGTGGAGCGCCAGGGCGACGCGCGAAGCGGGCAATCTTCGGTCTACATGTTCATCGCCTCCGACGATGAAGCGCTGACCTGGCAGCCGGGCGCGCGCGGCGGCCAAGGCGCGGCGCTGGCGCTGGAAGAGCGTGTCGAGGTCGGAGATGTGTCGGCGGGGGTCACCTTAGAGAACAGCGGCGTGCAAGCCTCGCTTGCCTATGTCGAGCGCGAAGCCTCGACCCAGATTGGGCGCGAGAGCTATTCCCAGGACGAGAGCTTTACCGGCGTCACGGTGACGGTGCGGCGCTAGCGGCAAAGCCAGCCTGGGCGGCGCGCCTAGCTAACCGACAAGCCGGAACAAGTTTCCCACAGCCCGCTCGCCACTTCCCCGCTTGGCGCGGGGATGAATCGCTGCATTGAAGTGTCGCAGGAGTGGCCCGGTAACCTTTCTTAAACGAGACTCGGACCCAAATGCGCCTAGATATGGTGGCGGACGGATCGCCAATTCTCTACATATAGTGTATGTTTCGACAAGGAGACGATTCATGGCTAGCGAAAATGGCGGCAAGCTGGCGGGATTGAGAACGCCGTCGCGGGCCTACAAGCCGTTCCGTTACCCCTGGGCCCACGAATTTTGGCGCCGCCAACAACAAGTGCACTGGATGCCCGAGGAAGTCCCGCTTGGCGAAGACGTGAAAGACTGGGCGTCCAAGCTCAACGACCAGGAGCGCAATCTGCTGACCCAGATTTTTCGCTTCTTCACCCAGTCCGACATCGAGGTGAACGACAATTACATGGAGCGCTACGCGCGCGTGTTCAAACCGACCGAGATCAAGATGATGCTCGCCTCGTTTTCGAACATCGAGACCATCCACATCGCCGCCTACGC
>Ga0247727_10001058_pt1 | contig 67121 bp, 52 predicted proteins | sample WisWelCaveWW1625_FD_202498 | JGI IMG/M metagenome (GOLD analysis project Ga0247727, IMG submission 202498) | Biofilm microbial communities from Wishing Well Cave, Virginia, United States - WW16-25 | ecosystem: Environmental > Aquatic > Deep subsurface > Groundwater > Cave microbial mat | place... | reverse complement strand
GGTTTGATAGCCGGCTTTGCTCAAAACTTTTTGCAAAGATTCGCGAATGCTCGCTTCGTCGTCGACGATGAGGATGGATTTGGTTTGCAATTTACCGGCCTTCCTCGCTTTCGTTTATGGGAAGAATAATGGAGAAAGTCGTTCCTTGCCCGACTTTGCTGGTGCATAAAATTTGGCCGCCGTGCTCAGTGACGATTTGCTGCACGATGGCCAAACCCAAGCCCGTGCCGAAATCTTTCGTCGTAAAAAATGGATCAAAAGTCTTTTTTATTTCATCCGCAGGAATTCCAATGCCGAGGTCTTCAATATGAATGATGGCCTTGTTATCTTTTTTCTCCGTCCCAATCTTCAGCTTTCCGCCTTTTGGCATGGCGTCGATGGCGTTGCGAATAATATTCAAAAGCGCCCGCCGAATTTGAATGCGGTCAAAACGAACTTCTGGCAACATATTTTGCAGATGGCATTCAAGCTCAATTTTTTTCTGCGCCAGTTCATGGCGCAAAAATGTCACGATCTCCTCAATGACTTGATTGAGATTGCCTTTAGCCAATTGCGCTTCCGGCAATCGCGAAAACTGCAAATATTCCTCGGTCAATGCCGTCACCCGATCGATCTCCGCGATCATGGCTTTCAACAAAGTCTTGGCTTCTGCTGTATTCGCGGAATCGTAGCTGCCGATTTCGTCTTCCAAAAGCTCGGCATTCAAGCTGATGGAAGAAAGTGGATTCCTGATTTCGTGCGCCACTTTCGCCGCCATCTTTCCAATCGTTGCCAAACGTTCCGCCTGCAGAACCTGCCTCTCCAAATTTTTTTGTTCGGTAAGATCGCGCACGATGCCGGTGAACAGCCGGCGTTCTCCCAACCGGACTTCACTCACAGATAAGTGCATCGGAAAAGTGCTGCCATCCTTGCATTGCCCAATGACTTCGCGCCCGATGCCGATGATCTTTTTGACGCCGGTTTTCAAATAATTCGCGATATAGCTATCGTGCGCTTCGCTGTAGAGCGGCGGCATAAGCATATTGACGTTTCGCCCGATCACTTCATTCGCCCCGTAGCCGAAAATGCGTTCCGAGGCGGGATTGAAGGACTCGACGATTCCCCTTTCATCGATGGTGATGATGGCGTCCACCGCAGTTTCCAAAATGCCGTGGAGTCGGGCTTCGCTATCCGTCAACATGGTATCGTATAAAAGTTATTTAAACAACTTCTTGGAAATAGTATGCATGAATTATAATAAATGCTGCTTCGAATAGCAAGGGATGGCTCAAAATTGTCCTTTTACCTGGCGCAGAATTATCCCAATCCGTTCTGGAGCGGAGCGACATCCCGCTTTGCGGGAAACCCCAATACCGTGATCAGTTTTCAGTTGCCAGTGAACAGTCACGTAACGCTGAAAGTGTTCGATGTGAATGGCCGTGAAGTGGCGACGCTGGTAGATGGTCATCTCGAAGCGGGAAATCATGACGTGACGTTCGCGCCGCGCGCGCCAACCACTGGGCTTTATTTTTATAAAATAACGGCGGGCAAATTTTCGCAAACTCACAAAGCGGTTTTGATGAAATAAAATCGTAGGGTCAGGCTTTAGATTCACTTTACTTTACTTTACTTTGCATGATTTGGCTCATACGCCGGCATTCAATTTTGCTGCCAAATCGGATTTTATTATCCGAATTACGCCTAAAATTATCACTCCAATCGCGTGAACACATTCACATTGGCGGCGGGGAGATTAGGTTCCTGATTCGCGATTCATTCCCCCGTCTATTTCTCCATTGCCGCCCGCAGGTCATTCAGAAAGCGGATCATCGCTCGGGAAATCGAGCTGAGCACCATGGAATTGAGATCGTGTTGATAATGGTTGGTGTAATCAATTTTGGTTCCCGTCGCGCTGGAAGTGAGAACCCATTCGCTCGTGCCGGGCAGCGGCCCGCCCGTGCGTTTGTAAACCAACCGTCCCATGCTCTCGTCGCAAGCCACGATCTCAACATTATATTGCACTTTGGTCTCGCCGGGACCCGCTGTGACGATGAAGCGGGAACCCACCTGCATCGACTCATCCTGCGCCTCCACTTGCTGAAAAATCGATGAAATCTCCGGCCAGTGCTGCAAATTCAAATAGCGCCACACCTCGGAGAGCGGCTTCTTGACTTCGATGCGTTCTTTGAGCATGGACATGGTTGCTTCCCTCGTGTTGTCTTTCTGTTCGCGCTTATCCTGATTTTCACTTAACAATTTACGAGCATAAATCCGGACAAAAATCACAAAGAAATAATAACAAAAAACATGATGAGATGCAAGGGGAAAAGTGGTACACGCGGACTTTATGGACGAACGCAGACTCTTAGCTTGTAATTTGATTAACAGCAGGTGGCAAGCAAATTAACACACCCCTAGCGCCGATGTTTTTGCCTTTTTGTCTATGGGCCTCATCGCTGCTCATAAGTCTTCATAAAATTGCAAATTGTGCAAATTGCTCTTCGGCTCCCATTGCAGGAACTGCGCTTTTTTTTACGCCGGCATCACATTAGGATCACGAAACCATTAAGCCCCAAAACTCAATACTCTCATTGTTTGCTGGCATGTGGCTTGCGTAAAGCAAACTCGAAAGACCGACTCGACGCATAAACAGATAAACAGGAGAAATTCAAATGAATCAACAAACCAGAAACTTTTGGACGGCTTTGCTGCCGGCGCTTGTGGCGATATTTTGGGCAACCACGGCATCGGCGCAGCTCGGCTATGGATTCGGCCAGAACAAAGTGCATTACAAAAATTTCGATTGGAAGGTGCTGCGCACCGAGCACTTTGACGTGCATTATTATACCGAAGAAGCTGAGGCCGCTCTCGACGCGGCGCGCATGGCCGAGCGCGGTTACGATTACCTGAGTGAGGTGTTGGAGCATAAAATTGCCAAGCGTATTCCTTTGGTGCTCTATGCCTCGCTCAACGATTTTCAGCAAACCAACGTCGTGCAAGACATGCTCGGCGACGGCACCCGCGGCGTCACCGAATCGCTGAAAGATCGCGTCACCCTGCCGATTACCGGCTCGTACCGCGAGTTCAATCACGTGCTGGTTCACGAGCTGGTTCACGCGTTTCAATTCGACATTCTTTCTAATGGCAAGGGCCAGCTTTCCGCCGGGCGTTTCGATCCGCCGCTGTGGTTTATGGAAGGCATGGCCGAGTATCTTTCCGTCGGCATGGACAACACGACGCGGATGTGGGTGCGCGACGGCTTGTTGAGTGACAAACTGCTTTCGGTGCAACAGCTCAACGGCGCCTTCGATATTCGCGTTTACCGGCTCGGTGAATCGTTGTGGAATTATGTCGGCGAGACTTATGGGAAAAAGAAAGTCGGCCAGATTTTGAAAAGCGCCGTGAATTTCGGCGACGCCGAGCGCGCGTTCAGGGCGCAAATCGAAATGGACTTCAAACAACTGACCAAAGCTTGGCACGAGGCCGTGCGCCAACAAGTGCTGCCGGCGGATAGCTCGTTGCAACGTCCCGATCAAATCGCGCAGCAAATCACCAGGCAGGAAGGCTATTTCCATCGCATGAATCTCGTGCCCGCGGTCAGCCCGGATGGCAAGAGCATCGCTTACATTGCCAACAAAAACTTGACGGATGAGATTTACCTGCTCACGCAAGAACGTGATGGCTCGTTCGAGAATCGCCGCCTCGTTAGCGGCGGGCAGAGCCGCGATTTCGAGTCGCTGCGCTTTTTCGACACGGCGATCAGTTGGTCCCGCGATGGCAGCCGCTTTGCCTTTGTCTCCAAAGCCGGCAAGGACGATGCGATCTACGTGATGGATCCCCGCAAGAGCGAAATGATTCACAAGTTGATCTTTCCGGAATTGAACGGCCTGGTTTCGCCCAGCTTCTCGCCCAAAGGTGACGAGCTGATCTTCGCCGGCATCTCCGGCGGGCGCTCGGATCTTTACACCATCGATTTGGCGGACAAAAAACTGCGGCGCTTGACGCAAGATCGCTTTTCGGAGCTGCATCCGCAGTGGTCGCCCGATGGCAAGTCGATTGTCTTTGCAACCGATCGCGGCACTGGCACGGATGAGAACAAACTGCTCTTCGGCGATAGCGATTTGGCACTCTACTCTTTTGCAACGAAAGAAATCGAGCTGCTCACTGAGTTATCGGGTGATGCCATCAATCCGCAGTGGTCGCCGGACGGCAGCGAGATCGCGTTTATTTCGGATCACCAGGGGATTCCGAACATCTATCGGTTTAATTTGGCAACAAGGCAAGTGACACCGATGACCACGCTGTTAACCGGAGTCGCCGGCATTACCGAAACAACGCCGGCGATGAGTTGGTCTGCGGACGGTCGCGTCATGGTGTTCTCCTCGTTCGTAAAAGGAAGCTGGCAGCTCTTTCGCATGGAATTGCCACAAGCCGCGCCAGCGTTGACTTATAATGCCAATATGATTCCATCGGCCAATGGACATACTGTAGCAATCTCGCCAGCACCTGCGCCAGATTCGCTGTGGCTGCCGGTAATTGCCGACTTCAACACTTTGTACACAAGCTATAAATTAGCCGACGCGGACTCTGTCGAGCCGCGCCAATACAGCAGCAAGCCGCAACTCGACGGCGTGGCGCTGGGCGCGAGTTTCGGCGGTTATTTCGGCACCGTCGGCGGCGCGCAGTTTCTGTTCAGCGATATGATGAGCAACCACAACTTTATTCTCTCGCTCGGTCTGACCAGCGACATTCGCAACACCGATATCGGCGCGGCCTATTTCAATCAAGGCCGCCGCCTCAACTACGGATTCGAGGCGTTTCAGCAACGCAGCGCGTATGGCGTGTTCGTCGCGCCGACGGCCAACGGTTTTATCACACAAACCTATCGCGGCGTGAATGCGTTTGCGTTCTATCCGCTCAGTCGCTTCTCGCGCGTCGAGCTGAGCGCCGGCGCGACTTTTGTGAGCCAGGATTTTGTCGTGGAAAGTCTCAACTTCTCGAACGGCAAGATTGAAAGAGACAAGCAGGATATCGGCGGCGCGAGTTTTGGACAGGTGGGCGCGGCGTTGGTTTACGACAACACCGTTTATGGTCCGCTCGGCCCGCTGAGTGGCCGGCGCAGCCGCATCGAAGTGCAGCGCGCGATGAATGATTTTCAGTTCACCACCGTGTTGGCCGATTACCGAAAGTATTTCAATCTCAACAATCGTTCGGTGCTGGCGTATCGCTTGCTCGGCGGCGCCAGCTTCGACCGCGACGCGCAAGTGTTCCGCATCGGCGGGCCGTACACGTTCCGCGGCACCAGCGACGCCGATCTGCTCGGCACCAATTTTCTCGTGCAGAATATCGAATATCGCTTCCCGCTGCTGCCATTCTTGCCGCCGACAGCGGATTTCTTGAGCGCCGTCACTTTTGCGGATGCCGCCGCAGCATGGGGCATCGACGTGCCGGGTTTAATCAAAGAGAACTTCCAGCCGTTTTCAACTAAAGGTGGATTTCACTTGCAAGACCTGCGCGGCGCCTTCGGCCTCGGCGCGCGTTTGAATCTTGGCTTTTTGAGCTTGCGCTATGATTTCGCCTGGCCGACGGATTTGAAGAACGTCGGCAAGCCGATTAAGATGTTTTCCATCGGTACCGATTTTTGACCTTGCTTTTAAAACTCATCCCGATTCTTCTTAAAACTGCATAATACAAAATCGGGACTTTCCTCCTCAATGGCGAGCAGATGGATCCGGAAACGGATCCGTCTGCTCTTTTATTTTTTGCTTGCGGAGGTGGCGGGCTTTTGTTAAATTTAAATGTCTATTATTGCGGTTGAAGCATAAGTTTAAATTTCCGGAGGTGCCCAATGCAAAGCGAGCAATTAACCAAATTGCCAATGACCAAAAAAGCCACGGTTCTCTTTCCATTCGATTTATTCAATGAATTAGAGAAGTTGGCAAAAGCGCGGAAAACTTCCGTTAGCGAGTTGGTGCGGATGGCAGTACGGGAACATTACGCACTAAAATCCTACAGCAAAAGGCTTAAGATGGCCGAAAAGCTAAAAATCGTTGAAGAAATGAGAAAAGCCGATTTTCCATTCCGGAACTGGCAAGAGATGGAAAAAGATTACGAGGAGACTTTCTTTGGATGAGTTAGTTTTTGTAGATGCCAACATCATCATCTACGCTTCTGGCAAAGAGTCCCCCTTTCGAAGCAGAGCATTGGCTTTTGTGGAATCTATTGGAAGAGGCGAGGTGGAAGCATGTACGGACTCCGAGGTTTTTCAGGAGCTATTGCATCACTTTCGAGGTGACCGACCTCGAGGCATAAAAGCATTCGACTGGCTGCGCGGCTTGGTGGACATCGTTTATCCAGTCACTTTGGATGACATGATATTGATGCGCGAGCTGTTTGAGAAGTATCCAAAACCGTCCACTCGAGATTTGGTTCACATTGCGGTGATGCAACATCACAATATCAAAAAGATCGCATCGTATGACACGGATTTTGACTCCGTGCCGCTGGTGGAGCGAATTGAACCGTAGCTATGGATCAACAAATACCAACAATCTAACCAAAGTTTTTAGCATAGCCGAGCGCAAGTCCGACTTCACTTTTTAACTCTGTTGACGCTTTGGCAACGGCCCGGGATCTCCTTGACAAATAAACGCTCCCCAGTAATACGGGTCCGGATATTTTGCCTTCATTGCCAACTGCGCTTGGCGCAAAGCTTCGGCGCGAGGTTGGCCTTCCAAAATGCGGCGATAGAAATCTTCCATCAATTCTTGCGTTTGCTGATCCGGCACCTTCCACAAACTCATCACTAAGGTCTTGGCTCCGGCCAAGACGAAAGCGCGACGCAAACCGAACACACCCTCGCCAACTTGCACTTCTCCCAAACCAGTTTCACATGCGGAAAGCACGACCAAATCTGTGTCCAACAAATCCATGCCCGAAACGTCCTCGGCGGTGAGAATGCCGTCTTCGGCCTCGGGTGGAAGCAGTTTTTCTTGGAGCCAAGTATTCGCCCCAGCCAAAGCGAGACCTGAACGCAGGAGAGGGTTTTCTAAGCCTGGCCCCAGTAAACGGCCAGCTCTGTCACCTATTGCTCTTAAGCCAAATTGTTCCTTATTAAGATCGTCCTTTTGGTCGGGTAGAAAAAAACCGTGCGTTGCGATGTGTAAAATTCGTGGTGAGCGGCAACCTTTGAGTTTGGCTTCAAGAACCTTGTTTTCAAGCAAAGGTTGTACGCCAAGCAAAGCGGCAATGCACTCGCCTTCCAAGCGTGTGCCTAGTAGACGGTCGAAATGTAATGAGTTGCGATTTAGATCGTGCGAACGTCGACCATGCGCTGAAGTTTCGACCGGTATCCTTGCTCCATCTCCACCGAAATCAAAGTCTGGATCAGCAGCCACAATCGGCTCGGCGGGTTGTCTGTTAATCGCGGCTCCAAAGCGCAGCACATCACGACCAGTGCCGAGGTAGCTAATTTGATAATCGTCGATTAGTCGGCGGCCATCGCCAATGGGCAGGACTTCAAAAGGCAGACGATTCAGATCACCATCTGGTGCCAAGAATAGTCGTCTGCGACCACCAAGTGCAGGAATGAGAGGATCGAAGATCGCAGCTCGCAAAGCGGCACCATTGTTGATGCTTTTCGCTTTTGGTGAGGCGATCAAGTGGCGAGGGTTACGATTCTCGGCTTCGCCAGTGATCGAGGCTCTAAATGTGGCAATCATCTTGTCAATGGGCTCGGCTTCGCCGAGGTCGATCATTTTCACATTATCAGACTCTTGCGCTGATAAAACGAAAGCTAAGTAGTGAGCGGGTTTCCATGGTATATCACCTCGAGCGGGTACAGCTTTGAAGTCTAAAACCAGAAAACGAACGAACTCGATGAGAATTGATCCTTCGGGCAGCACTTTAGTTATCGCTTGGCGATCAGCGGCTCGAAGTTTCTGTTCAAGGTTCATCTCAGGTATCTGGCGAACCAACTCCATTTCCAAATTATCTCGCTGGTGTTTCAACTCAAATAAAAGTTGTTGTTGTGTTGAAATATCTTCCATGCCCGGTCCTGCAAGGGTTTTCTGAGCGATTTGGAAGCGTAAATTGGTTAGTTCCTCCAACTTTGTTTTTAGCATCGGATACCGCCCTCCGAGCACTAAGTCCCGTTGGGCTGCCGACGCTTCAACGCCAATGGCTTTACGCCGTAGTACTAATTCTAATCCATCTTGGGCTGCTGCAAGAGAGTGGGAAAGGGGCTGCGAGATTAGGGTTAAAAAGGCATAATCTTCAAATTGAAAGCGTCTTATGTGTGCCATGCGAAGTTCATCAGAGAAAATAGAAAAGCTCTGTCCGATTATCCTGTCTGTAGCAAGCGCTGCTTCTTTCATCAATGTCATCGCTTCGGCTTCACGATGTGACACCATATACAACCCCGCTAGATTTTGTAAGCTGTATACAAAGTTTGGATGATGTTCTTTATTAGTCTTTTTCAAAATCTCAAGCGACTGCAGATAAAGCGGCTCGGCTGCTGCGTATTTACCCATAGCTTTATACAATAATGCTAAATTGTTTAACATGCTGGCAAAGTATGAATGCCCTTCCATTTGGGCCTTCCGAAGAATTTCGAGTGCCTGCTGATAGAGCGGTTCAGCTGCGGTGTAATCACCCATTCTGCGGTAATGCTCTGCAAGTTCATTCAGCATAAGCCCATAGTCTGGATGTTCTTGACCAAAAGTAGCGCGATAATCTTCCAATGCCTGTTGATAGAGCCGCTCAACTGTGGCATGATCACCCAACCAGCGGGAAACTTCGGCGATTTCGTGAAGTTTGCGAACCAGGTTTGGATCTTCTGGCTTGGGAGCTTTCTTAAGTCCTTCTATCAGTAAATCCGAAACTACATTGATGCCTGTCGAACGATACAAATTCACCAACGTATTATTTATATTAGAAACTTTGGGATGCTCTTCTCCAAAGACCTTATGCATAATTCCCAGCGCCTGTTGATAGAGCGACACTGCCGCAGCGTAATTCCCCTTTTTTTCATACAACCTTGCCAAGTTTTTCAAGCACGTGGCAAATTCTGGATGGTTCTCCCCTAGCGTCGCGCAGTAAATCTCTGTAGCTTGTCGATACAGCGGCTCGGCCGCGGTAAAATTCCCCATTGCATGGTACGCGACCGCTAGATCATTTAGGCTTTTGGCAAAGTCCGGGTGGTTTTCGCCAATGGTTTTCTGTCTTATCTTTAGACTCTGTTGGTAAAGTGATTCGGCTGCTGGAAAATTGCCCATCGTTTCATATAGACCCGCTAGATTGTTCAGTGCGCTGACATAGGATTGATGGTCTTCACCGAATGCTCTGCGATAAATATCAATCGCTTTTTGAAAAAACGGTTCGGCAGCGACGTAATCACCCTTTGCTTCGTACAGCAGAGCTAATTGAGTCAGAGTAGCGGCAAAGTCTGGATGCTCCTTCCCAGAGGTTGTGAAGGTAATCTCCAATGCCTGCTTTAAGAGCGGCTCAGCCGCAGCGTAGTTGCTCATTGACCTGTACAATCCTGCAAGGTTGAGCAAGCATCTAGTAAAACTTGGGTGCTTATCACCTGAGATTGTACGTTGAATCTCTAATGCCTTCTGATAAAGTGGCTCAGCTGCAGCGTAGTCGCTCATTTCAAAATACGCTTTCGCTAAGTTGTGAAGGTTAGTGACAAAGATTGGGTGGCTCTCCCCAAAGGTTTTACGAGCAATCTCAAAAGCTTGGCGTTGGAGTGACAGTGCTTCGCTGTAATTGCCCACGGTATAGTATAGATCGGCCAAGTTGTTTAGACATGCGCCAGTATTTTGATGCCCTATGCCAAGGGTTCGCTGCATAATCTCTAACGATTGGCGGTAGAACGACTCAGCTTTAGCATAGTTGTGCATTGATTTGTACAGCCCGGCTAAGTGGAGCAACACGAGAGCAAAGTCCGGACACTCCTTCCCTTGTGCCGTACGAGTGGTTTCCAATGCCTCCAATAGTAGTGCTTCAGCGGCTGTATTGTTGCCCATTGCCTTGTACAATTCCGCTAAGTTACTCGAGTTTTTGACAAGGTCTCGATGGTTCTTACCTAATGTCCTACGCCTGATCTCCAAGGCTCGCCGGTAGAACGGTCCGGCTGCGTGTAATCTGCCCATCTGCATTTGTAGTTGTGCAAACTTTTCTAGAATGGCCACGAAATCTGGATTCTTCCCTTTCATGAAACTTTGGGGAATCTCCTGTTTTTGCTGATTTGAATGCTCGACAAAATTGCTCATCTCATCGTAAAACCGGGATACGTTGTTAAGGCCCGTAACAAAGATCGGATGCTTCTCTCCAAGGGTAGTGCGAAAAATCTCCTGAGCCTGTAGGTAAAGTGGTTCAGCTGCAGTGTAATTTCTCATATCTTCATATAGTCCTGCCAGCCAATTTAGTCGTCGAGCAATATCTGGATGGTTCTCTCCCAAGGCCGCGCAACTGATTTCCAATGCGTGTAGATAGATTGATACGGCCTCTGTGTAGTTGCCTATTGTTTCGTACAAATTCGCTAGATTGTCTAGGCTATTGGCAAAGCCTGGGTGGCTTTCGCCCAAATATTGATGAGCCAAGTCGCAAACTTGAGTAGCAATGTCTATGGCCTGCTCATATTGTCCTCGCTGATGTAGCTGGACAATCTCTTGATTAAGTCTGGCTATGAGCTTTTTGCCGCGACCAAACAGTTTTTCCAAAATGTTCATACAATATGTTCAGGCAATCCTGTTTAAGCTCCCTCCACCCTCACCTCCACCTGCGCTGTCACCCATTCGCGGCTGGGATTCGTCTCGGGTTTCAAGTTGCGTTTGCTCGGCTGGTCGGCGGTGATCGCCGAGAGCAGGTTGTCGAGCGGATTAGTCGAGGCTTTGCGTTTGCCTGTTTTGACCGGTGGGTGATCCAAAGCCGGAAGCTCGAGTACGCGGAAGTCGGTCGCGCCGGCGGTGGCGAAAACTTTGATCACATCCGTGCCGGTTTTGTAGCCCTCCGGAAGACCGGCTTGCAAAGGAATCATGACTTCTTGCTGAGGATCCAACGGCTCAAAAGCCGCCGCGCCGGTTGGAAAGATTTGGCTGATGCCCCAATCCGGTTGCAAGTCGAGCGCGGTCACGTTGAGAACATGGCGTGAGAGATTATTGCGATCATCAACCTTCGGCAGCAGATTCTTGATGCGCAAGAACGTCCACTCGCCCGGTTTGAGAACCGGCGTATTGCCGGGGTCAGCAAACGGCTGCGGCGCCGGCTTGTCCACCGGATCATAATCTTTTTGCACGCCGGCCAATTCGATTTGCAGCTTGCGGTTGAGCGGTGACATCACGTCGTTGTTGTCAAGTTGCTGCACGTTGCGATATTTGGTCAAGTGAATCAGGCGTTGCACGACTCGTTTGGCCGCGTCGCCTTCGTCGATTTTAATGGCGGGGCGCAAATTCGAGATGGCTTTGCCGGCGGCATCCCAGATTTCATACTCTTCATCAGCGTTGACCACAACCTGAAATTCTACCGGTTCGTTCTTGTCCGCCAACAGCACAAAACGACTCATATCTTTGACCAAAACCTCTTCGACTTTTTTCAACGCTTTTTTCTGGTCGATTTTCTTGGGCAGATCGTCGCGCTGCACCAAACGCACTTTCCGTTGCAAACGGATGTCGCCCGGATCGAGCAATACCGCTTGCGCGCCTTGCTCGATTTTTCCGGAAGCAAGCTGCTGCGTAATTTTGGCCCACGAATCCGTCGCGCCCAGCTCGTCAATTTCAGCGAGCGCCAAGCGTTTGTCGGGCGCGAAATCGGCCACGCCGGGAGGATAAACGGCGAATTGCGCGCCTTTGCGCACGGTGAGCGCCTGGCCGGTATTGAGGAGAACTTTTTTCTTCTTCACGTCAACTTGCAAGACATTGACCGCAAACTGTGGCTGAACCTGGTCGCTGCCGAAAACGACGCGATTGCCTTCACCTTGCAGTTGTGGCGTCTGATCTTCAAACTGGCTGTGAACTTTGGCGATGATGCGGTCGTGAAGCATTTTATAAGTGAGGCCGGGCCCGAGTTGTTTGAGCGAGTCCAAAAGCCAATACGTCAGCGCGCCGTTGCTCTCGACGCCGTCGAAAGCATATTCCATCGCCGACTCCGAGGCGCGGCACGCGGCCAGCAAGACATACCCCTGCGGTTGCGGTAGCCAACCACTGCCGGTTTTGACGTTGCGCGTGTTGCCGTGCGACAAGCTTCGCCACGTTTCAGTCAATTCCTTTGCCGAGGCGACGAGACTCGTCGTCGGTCGTGGCGTGGTGTCAATCGTTCTCAAACCGCGCACTCTCGCGCCGCCGCGGCCGCGTGTGGCGCCGCCGGAATGGCAACTGTCGAGCACGATGGTGACGATCAAGCCTTTGTCCATCATCGTCTTGAGCAAATGCGCCATTTCGACGTCGCGGAGATAACGCGCCTCGCTGTTGCCGATGTCGGTTGGCACGAGCGCTTCGTCAAAACCGTTTTCGCCTTTTAAATCCGGAAACGCGGTTTTCGCGCGACCGCCATGGCCGGCGTAGTGGATATAAACCTGGTCGCCGGACTTGGCCATGTCCGTGAGCTTTTTGAATGCGCTCACCATGTTTTCGTATGTTGGCCACGTTTCCTCCGTCCCCGCAGGATTGTTGCCACGGCCCTCGCGCACCAACAATTTGATGAACCGTTCTTTCGGCAAACTGAGCCGTTTTTTTAGAAATTCTTCAATATGGACCACATCGCGCACGCATCCGCCGAGGCTGGGATAATAGCTGCCATCAGGCATGCGGTTGGGCATGTAATGATCGACGCCGATCAACAGGGCATAAAGATTGGCCATTTTTCTCCTTGCAAAAAAATTAAAATGTTTGCAACGAACCCTTCTTTAATAATATAGACAAATTATCCGCGGTTTTTCTCACACTTCGCCAAAGAAATTTGGGGCACCGGTGCGCTTCGCTGCTTTCCAATCAGAAAAAATCGAGGGGTATCGTCAAGTTATATAGTTTTCCATCCAAAGTCAAGCCAGTGAATTTCCCAAAGTCACTGAATATCCAAAAAATACTTGACCGTTACGCCGGCACAGAGGCGCCACAAAACAGCGGTTGACTAATTCATATTTTATGCTATATTCAAAAATGAGAGCAATGCGTGGCTAGAAGTCTAATTCCTTTACAACCAATAAATGATCCCAATGTTTGACTACTCCGCCAAATTCGAGTCGTTCAAAAATCAAACACTGTACGAAAAATTGGATCACGAGCAACAGGACTTTATCCGCAGCCTGGCGTTTGCTCACTATTTTACCTTTCAGGAATTTCGGCAGGTCGTCGAGATCAGCCGCGATCTCAGCTTGTGGAGAGAAGGAAATTTGCAGGATTGGTGGAGCGCTGAAACCTCACGCTCGACGTTGCACGGGCCGGCCTTAAAAAAACATCTCATCAACAATCTTCGCGCGCATATCCAAAAACTCAAAAGCGCGCCGGTGATTTATCCCCAGGAAGTGCTGACCAGGCCGAAGCAGCGGGAGAAGAATTTCATCGCCACGGAACATTCGGAGAAAAAAATCCATGGCATGTGTCCCGTGGCTTCGGAAAAAACGGTGTGCTGCAATCTGCGGACGATCGACGCGGTGGAGAATTGCATTTTCGGATGCAGCTATTGCACCATCCAGACTTTCTATAGCGACAATATCGTTTTCCATGAAAACTTTGCGGAGAAATTACAAGCCATTTCTGTCGAGCCGGATCGCTTTTACCACTTCGGCACCGGACAATCTTCCGACGCGCTGGCCTGGGGCAACCGCAATGGCATTCTCGCGGCGATTGGTCAATTTGCGGCGGATCATCCTAATATCCTGATGGAACTCAAAACCAAATCCGACAATATCCGCTATTTTCTCGAAAACGCGGCGCCGGCGAATATCGTTTGCAGTTGGTCGATGAACACGCCGACGATTATCACCAACGAGGAACACTTTACCGCCAGCCTGGAAAAACGATTGGGTGCGGCACGGCAGGTGGCGGACAAAGGCGTCAAAGTGGCGTTTCATTTTCATCCGATGGTTTATTATGATGACTGGCAGCGCGACTATCCGGAAATCGCCGCGACACTCATGCAGCAGTTCAAGCCTGAAGAAATTTTGTTCATCTCATTCGGATCAGTCACGTTCATCAAACCCGTCATCCAAAAAATTCGCGCGCTCGGATATCAAACCAAGATTCTGCAAACCGAGTTCGTTTCCGATCCGCACGGCAAACTCACCTATGCTGATGACGTCAAAATCGGCATGTTCAAAACGATGTACGAAACATTTGCAGCGTGGCACAATCGCGTGTTTATGTATCTTTGCATGGAAAAAGCGGCGATCTGGGAGAACGCTTTTGGTTATGTCTATTCCAATAACGACGAATTTGAGAGAGATTTCGGCCGTAAAACGATGAGCAAAATTGAACACGGAAAGACCAGGTGAATTTTATGCGCACGATCATCGAGCCATTTCGGATCAAGATGACGGAGCCGATCAAGCATACCACCCGCGAAGGGAGAATCGCGGCGCTGGCGAAGGCTCATTTACACGCAGAGCCATTTTGATTATATGATCGAGATGCTGGAAGAATCGGCAGGCGATTCGTGGGTACCGAATCACATATCAGTCGAGGTTTTTAAGGCATTTTTCATGTCATTTCGAGCTGGTTGGCTAATGCAACTCGCCAATAGGGCAGGCGACCAAACCTCTAAAAGTCTCCCGCCCCAAGTTTTTGGGGAGAAAAGGAAAAGATGGGGCGCGGCAAAACTACTTCTCCACCACCTGCACCACGTGTCCATCCGGATCACGCACCAAGAAACCTTTTTTGAAACCGAGTTGGGCTTCCGGAACCGCGATGGCAGCAGGCGAGACGAATTCGTAATTATCTGCGGCGCGAACGCGCAATGCCAATGCTTCGGTGTTGTTGAAAATCAAAGTGGTTTGCCAATGAATGAGATCATTGGCGCGTGCATCATCAGGATAAGACCGGCCGTCACACGCGGGGCCAAATATTCGAGAAACTCGATGCCGGGGCCTTGGGGCGCGCGCAGGCCGCTAATGTGCAGTCTCGCGCCGAAGACGTTATTGAGATGCTCTTGCTCGGTGCCGTAATTCTCGCTCTCCCCCGCCACTTTCAATCCCAACACATCACGATAGAATTTCAAGCTCTCTTCCGTGTTCGAGACAACGATGGCCGTGTGGTCAATTCCCAAGAATAATTTGCCCTCCGCCCTCTGCCACCTGGCATCTCCCTTTCCCGCCGGGAAATAAATGACCTCCAAATGATGGCCGTCCGGATCGCGGAAGTAAAATGCGCGAATGCCGGCGGCGCCTTTGTTCCAATCCGGAATGCGCTGCGGGCCGGTGGAAGCATGCTGCACTTTGAACTCATGCAAACGCTGATAAGCCTTGTCCATGTCGCCCACGACGATGGCAATGTGTTGGAACCACTTGTCGTTGCTGCGCATGTCCGCCGGAATCGGCCTGCCCTCCGGCGCGAGATAATCCGTCAATTCGATGAACTCCTCGCCGAGTTTTAAGCGCACGACCCGAATCCGCAGTCCAAAGACGCCGTAAAGGTGCTCGTACTCATCGCCGGCTACTTCGACGTCGGACACTTTCTCAAAGGTCAACACCGTCGTGTAAAAATCCAATGCGCGGTCCATATCCGACACGGTCACGCCGATGGCGCCGACGGCGTTTACGAGGTCGTGGCCGTTGGTCTGCGCTTGAGCGCAAAAAGCAAAAAGAAAAAGGCAAAAAGAAAACAGTAACAGATGGGCGCGGGTCGATAGGTTAGTGATTCTTGTATTCATAATAAATTCTTTCGTCAATAAACAATTACAATATTTTTTCCAACGGATAAAAAACGACCAACGGATAACGCCAGTTTCATTCACTTTTAGTCATAGAAAATCCGTTGGTCGTTTTTCAATCTGTTGGGCATAGCTTTATTTAGCGAAAGCCCGTCGAGCCGACTGGGTTACATCCGTGCCAGCAGATGATCCCCGACACGCAGCGCATTCGCGATGATCGTCAGCGCCGGATTTACTGCGCCGCTCGAGGGGAAAAAGCTCGCATCGACGACGTAGAGATTATCCACTTCGTGCGCTTTGCAATTGGCGTCGAGAGCCGAGGTTTTCGGATCATTGCCGAACCGGATGGTGCCGTTTTGATGCGCGACACCCGCCAGCGGAATGCGCTGTCCGAGAAAGCGCTGCAGCGGAATGATGTGCTCCATCCCTTCAATCTGCTTCAACATGCTTTTGAGTTTGGCTTGCAAACGTTTGTGGCCTTCTTCATTATTCGGCGCATAAGACAGCATAATGTTGCCATTGCGGTCAAGTGACACGCGATTCTTCGGATCGGGCAAATCTTCCGAAGTCAGCCAGAAATCGAGCGAGTGCTTCGCCATGATGTCGAGCGTCAGGCCGGGAACGAACGGCGGCGCGCCGGCAGAAAGCGTGGTGCCATCCAGCTTGCCGACGAACGAAATGTGGCCCATCGGAAAATCCCATTCTTTCGAGCGGAAATAAAAATCATTGAGCGCCAGCGTTTTCTGAAAGATCGAAGGATTGGGATGCTGCGAGATCGCGAGCACGATGGAGTTGACGTGTCCCATGTAATGGCGGCCCACCACGTCCGAGCCATTCGCCAAGCCTTTCGGATGCTTGTCACTGGCCGAGCGCAGCAACAACGCCGCCGAGTTGATCGCACCGCACGAGACGACGACGACGTTTGCCGAGTAAGTTTCTTTCGCACCGTTCCGTTCGACATAAACTTGGGTGACTTCACGTCCAGACGAACCGGTCTTGAGACGCGAGACATAAGCTTCGGTCAATAGCGTCACGTTTGAATGCTTTAGCGCCGGATCGACGCAAATGACTTGCGCGTCCGACTTGGCATAAACCAAACAGGGATGGCCATCGCACGTATCGCAACGGATACAGCGGCTGTTCAACCGGTCTTTCTCGTTGAGCCTGATGCCGAGCGGCACGTGAAACGGTTTGTAGCCAAGCTTGGCGAGATCGTCGTGCAATTTCTGAATGCGCGGCTCGTGGCTGACTTTGGGATAGAGATAGGGCGCGCTCGCCGGCGGCTCGGTCGGATCAATGCCGCGCTCGCCGTGAACCTGGTAGAGATGCTCGGCCTGGGTGTAATACGGCTCCATCTCGTCATAAGAAACCGGCCACGCCGGAGAAACGCCGCCGTGATGCTTCAGCTCGCCAAAATCTTCCTGGCGCAAACGAAAGAGCGCCGCGCCGTAAAATTTAGTATTGCCGCCGACATAATAATTGGTGTGCGGGTGCAGCGGCTTGCCGTCTTTGTCTTTCCACTCTTCTTTGGTGTTGTACTTGGCTTGGACGTTGACGGCGCGCGTGCTCCAGTTGTCCTTCTCGCGAGGCACGTAGCTGCCGCGCTCCAAAATCAAAATCTTTTTGCCGGAAGGCGCCAAATGGTAGGCGAGCGTCCCGCCGCCCGCGCCGCTGCCGATGATAATCACGTCGTAATGATTTGCGCTGGCCATGGCTTTCTCCTCTAAAGTTGGTTCTCCCATTGGTCGCGCGACGGCGGCAATCCTTACATGCAGAATGCGAGAATGCGGCAAAATGCCATCTTCACCGCGAGCCAGCGTTGGTATATTTATATTTAACATTTTAAGGAAGGAAAATGACCTCACAGCAACCGACCTCTTTATCGCCTCAGCTCCAACGCGAGTGGCTCATTGCCAACGGCCACGGCGGCTACGCGATGGGCGCGCTCGATGGCGCGTGCCGGCAAACGCATCACGCTCTGCTGGTGATGCCGGTGCGGCCGCCGCTGCAGCGCGTGCTGTACATTCGCCAATTAGATGAGGCGCTGTTCATCAACGGCCGGTGGGAATCTCTTGCGGCGGAGGTCACCGATGATGGCACACCGCTTTTATCACGGACGGCATCACGTTGCGAGTTTTTGTTGGAAGGCGGCATGCCGCATTTCAAATTCTCGCTGAACCAGAATGACGTGATCAAATCGTTGTGGATGCCGAAAAACGGGCAAGCGCTTTGCGTGCGTTACGAAATGATTGGGGGAACCTCGGCGCGACTGCGGGTGGTGCCGTGCGTCAGCTTTCGCGATCTCGAGACCGGCCAGTTGCTCGCCGATTCATATCTCGTGCGCTCGCACGCCAAAGGGATTCTTGTCTTTGCCGATCCGAACGAAAAACCGTGCGCCATCAGCGCCAATCGTCCCGGCATGTTGTATCCCGTCAACAGTTGGAAAACGCTGCAGCTTTTTGAGCCGTTGACCGGCGCCTGGCAAAATGAAGAAGTATATCTTCCCTCTGCGTTCGAGTTCGAGTTGAGCGCCGGCGAGACTGTGACGATGATTTTCCAGATCGACGATCCCTGGCGCCGCGCCGAGGAGCACGAAGAGATCGATGCCGCTGCCGTTTATGCGCAAGCATTGGAACAGCAACGAAAATTGACGCAAGCGCTGGGTCAAATGTTTCCGCACGCGCCGATGCGAAATCTCGCGGTTGGCGCGCCACATTTTCTCATCAAACGCGCGACGGCGATGACGCTCGGCAGCCATACGATTTTGGCCGGCTATCCTCACTTGACGGATTGGGGGCGCGACGCGATGATCGCGTTACCCGGGCTTCTGCTCGCGACCAGGCGTTTTAATTTGGCCAAAGAAGTTTTGCGCATGTTCCTCAAGCACGCCAAGCACGGCCTGATTCCCAATTATTTTTCCAGCCGGCCGGAGGCGACGAATTACGACAGCCTCGACGCGACGTTGTGGCTGTTTGTCGCCATCTACGAGTATTGGCGCGCCTCGGGTGATCGGGCTTATGTGGAAGAACTGTATCCGCTGCTTTTGGAAACGCTGCACGCTTACATGCACGGTGCTGCGCCCGGGATGAAACTCGATGCCGAGGACGGCTTGCTGTTTGCGCTGGAGCAGCATCGCCCCATGACGTGGATGAATGCGGCGGTTGGCAGTTGGTTGGCGACGCCGCGCCACGGGAAGGCCGTCGAGGTGCAAGCGCTATGGCACAATGCGCTGCGCATCATGGCCGAGTTTGCCGAAGTGCTTGGCAAGGAAGAAGGCGCGCGGCGTTGCCACGAATATGCCGGGCGCACCGCGAAAAGCTTGCAACAAAAATTTTGGTGTGAAGAGACGAATCACCTTTACGATGTTCTGATCGATACGAGCGTGAAGAATATCGTCCGATCGGCAAATAATCATGCAGTCGTGGTGGGCGACCCCACGATTCGTCCCAATCAAGTTATTGCGGTGGGCTTGCCGTTCACGGTATTCTCCCGCGAGCAAACGCGCGCGGTGATCGAGCTTGCCGAGAAAAAGCTGGTGACGCCGTATGGCCTGCGGACGCTCACGCCCGATCATCCCGCTTATTGCGGCACGTATCTCGGCTCGTCCAAACACCTGGCCGCGGCACGGCACAATGGCTGCGTTTATCCGTGGTTGGTAACTTGCTTCACGCGCGCGCATAAGCGCTTGTATGACAATCCCCGTGCCGTGTATGAAATGTTCGAGCCGCTCTTTGGCGACACTGAGCGATCTTGTCCCGGCCACATTGCCGAAATGTACGACGGCGACGCACCCCATTACCCACGCGGCGCACCCGCTTACGCGGCGAGCACCGGCGCGGTTTTGCAGAGCTGGCTGATTTTACAGGGGAAGATGAACTGATGTTTTACGCTGTCAGACTCACGTTAACGGGCTTTACAAATTATGCCAGAAGATTTTCTTGACTATTTACCCCTTTTTTCGTAACATTACACATTAATGCTGTTCTGTTTTTATCGCGATAAAGTTTTGCCAATGCGAGCAATGGAGAGCCAACCGTTGGAATCAAATTGCCCGCGAAACTCACATCAGTTTGAAGCTTTTATCTCACAAGCTGGGTGCGTGGGCCTCGGCATCGTAGGCGCGCGCTTCTTTAATTTATGGGATATCTACAAATACGTTCGCTTTAGGAGGACAACCCGATGAAACTCAATCATGAAGAGTTATATCGCCGGCTTTCGTCTTTAAAAGAAAATTTTTCCAAATTAAGCCAACGGTTGGAGCAAACTAGACAAGAGCTAGAAACGCTCGGAATGCCACCAACTGAAGACTTCGTTGCAGCGCTCTCTGCCTCCCGCAATGAATTTGCTGACCTTCGCGACAGCGTATTAGCGCAAACTGATTCCTTGCCGTCATCCTCCCTACCAAAACCCGGCGAGGTTGTTTCTTTAAAAAATCTCGAGTCTTTGCTCCAAGCTGTTACCGAAACGGAAAAGAAAAAGGCAGTGATGGAGGAAGTTCGCCAACGCGCTTTGGAGATTCTGGACCGTGTTTTGATGCTTGTTCATTGTGACGGTATTGACTTCTCGCCTTTGTCGGAGTGTCAGGCAAAGGCCCGTGAGCTTCAGCGCGCGATAACAGATTTACAATGGCCGGATTTAAATCCAGATCTCGAAGCCGTAGCCGAAAGCAAGCATCCATTTGCGCAGCTTTTGACATTTGTTGAAAAAGGAGATGAACTGGACAACGATAGTTGGGGATTCCTGCAGGATGCCGTGGCCCAAGCATTCGGCAAGCCACTGGCGGTAGCGGTATCGCGGAGAAAACTCATCATTTCATCAGAATCGGCAAGGCACGCAATCGCTGCCGAACCTGTTCCCATAGTAGAAACAAAACCCGACGAGCCAGCCGCAGCGCCGCAGGCGCCTTTGGAAACAACGCCTGATGATGAAAACCGGTTAACGGCGCAAGAATCAATCCTGGAAGAGACAAAAATTGTCGAAGAGGAAATCTCCGAAAGCTTGCAAACCTCCGAAAAGAGTGAACCAGCCGCAGAAACATTAGCTGCCGAACCTCCTGCCTTTGAACGCGAAACGCCAGATGAAGCTTATCCTCATGAACCAGCAGAAGAGCCCCTCAATAAGCCACTTTGCTATTTCTCTCCACATGACACTGCACAAAAAATCGCAGTATCCATTTTAAATACCAGGATTGAAGATCGAGCCGAAAATCTGCGAGATTTGGTTTGGCGATTAATTTTGGATGATAAGCTTGGCATTGCCTATCATCTCAATAACTGTCTTGAAAATATATATCCTGATTTGTATCCGCGTTTGCCCTCATGGCTCATTCACGTTGCGGTTTTGTCTGGACACCTACGCCATGAAAATGGTGAAATTGGACGCCTCCTCAAAGATGACTTCAGCAAATTTAATAACGATTGTTTTTCCACCAAACACTTTGCTGAATGGAATTATGCCGCAAGATTTCTTTTAATCGCTGCCGCTTTGCGTCCGGCTCTGCTTACCCCGATTACGGGCGCCACGGCCATTCTCCATGCGCTCACACGAGAAGATATCAAGCAGCAGCTTTTTGAATATTGCCAGATTATGGCCAAGAACATTCAGTCGCTTGATGCCATCACCCTGAAACAGGTTAGAAACCAGGCGGCATGGCAAGGTGAATTGAAGGCATTGCAAGATGAAGCTGAAAAATGGTCTTTGCAAGCGCCACAAAAGAGCATGGAGTTCGCTCATGCGACCTTCGTTTGGCAACACTGGCAAAAAACCGGCGGCGTTGTCCATTCCCTCCTGCTTTATATCAAACAAAACGACAGCAAAAAAGTGCCAGCGGCGAAAAAGGAGGTCGAGCGCTGGTCGGATGAGAAAGAGATCAGAGATGCCGTCAACTACACCGACCGCAAAGTGCTGGAAAGGCGGCGCGGCGCTGACATTACCTCAGACGCTTTTAAGCAAATCTGCCGGCATTTGCGGGAAGCGGTTCGATTGGTGCGCCGTTGGATCGATCTGCAAGCGTCGGGCCGGGACAAACGCAGAATTTTTCTCAAACGCGCGCGGAGCAAATACGCCAACAAATTTGGACGCGCCACGAAGCTGTACTCCGCGAGCTTGATCACGCCGCGCAAAGCCATCCGGCTTTATTTATTCAGAGCGGCATTTTCTGCTGTCGCCGCGCCGTGGAAAACATTCGGCTTCTTTTTGATCCGGAGGCGCCGCTGTCAAATGAAGAGTCTGAGCCGCGGCATCTGCTTCATGCCGATCTGCTCAAAACTTCCCTGCCCATGAATGAACAATGGGAGCCGGAAGAAAGCCGCCCAAATGAGATCATCGATCAGATTCTTCATCTCGTGGCTCACGATCATTTTGATTGGCGGCAGGCTTTTCATGCGCATAGCGAGGGGCGCGACCATGAAGGCACAAAGCGCATCATCGAGTATCTCGAGAAAAATTCGGATAAGCGCATCAACCTGAATGAGCTGCAAGACGCGCGTGAGAAACACCTGCGCGAATGTCAAGCCGCTTTGCAAAGGGATGTGGAAGAAACCCGCAAGCACATTGAAAGCGCGGTGGCCTTGGGTTTATTAGGAGAAATAAAGCGCGGCGGATACACTGCCGAACTGGATGGGATTATCGGCAATCTGCCGAAAACCTTGCGCTTTTATGAAAAGCATGCTCACCTTCAAAAGATACGCGCAGAGCTTCTGGCCAGACGCAAGGACGAAGTTGAAAGCGTCCGGCAAAGATTAAAGGATATTCAGCTTTCTCCGGACCAACCGATTTATAATCGCATCTGCAACGCCCTAGACAAAGGTGATGTCCTTACGGCGAATGAGTACATCGACATTCTGCGAGCCGGACAAACGATACCGGAATTAGCAGACGACCGCGATCCATTTCGCGACTTTTTTCCGGAGAAAGCCAGAGAAATTGATTTTTTTCTGGAAAAGGAAGCGCCTTCTCCGCAAGCGGTGATCCGGCGCGTGCAAGCTCGCGAGTTCATCGCCAGGATAGATTTGCAGCGCATTACCGGAGCGCAATCGGATAGCGCGGCTGAAATGCTGGAGGCATGGTATACGGCGAAAAAAGCCAAGGCCATCTATGATACCAGCGCGCGCCAGATTTTAACCCACCTCGGGTTCAGTGTTTTGCGGCTGAACATCGATCGTTCGCGGCCACGGGTCTGGATTCATGTCGACGCTGAACCGATAAGTGATCGGGACCGTTGTCCGGTCGCTTTGTACGGGTCCGGCGCGTATGGAAACTATCGCGTGCTCTGCGTCTGGAGCAGACCTTCGGAGGAAGATCTTTTAAACGATGTCGGCGACACTTCGCATGGCAGTCCCGTGCTGGTTTTTTATTTCGGGCGAATGTCGGAAAAGCAGCGGCGCGACCTGGCGCGTTTGTGCCGCGAGCGCCGGCGGACTTTTATCGTGATCGATGAAACGCTGCTGCTTTATTTGTGCGGTGAACGCGGCTCCCGCTTGCCGGTTTTGTTTAAATGCGCGCTGCCGTTTACTTTTCTGGAACCTTACACGACCACAGCCAGTCTCGTGCCATCGGAGATGTTTTATGGTCGCAAGCGCGAGCGTGACTCCATCATCAACCCGATGGGCTCTTGCTTTATTTATGGCGGCCGGCAGTTGGGTAAAACGGCTTTGCTGCGTGACGTGAAGCGGATCTTTCACCAGCCGCACCAAGGGCATTTGGCGCTTTGCCTTGATCTTAAAGCCGAAGAAATCGGATACAAGCGTCCTACTGATGCTATTTGGGAACTGCTCGCCAAGGAGCTAAAAAGGCTGCAAGTTCTTTCTGAAAAATTACCGGCGAATACAAGTGTCGATAAACTTTTAGAACTTCTCCAGACCTGGCTTGACGAGAACAAACAACGGCGCATTTTGCTTTTATTGGATGAGGCGGACAAATTTTTGGATTCTGACGGCAAAGAAAAATTTAGATGGTCCGCTCGCCTTAAAGGGTTGATGGATAGAACCGAACGTCGCTTCAAAGTGGTGTTTGCCGGGCTGCACAATGTTCAACGCACGACCAAGCAATCCAATCATCCCCTGGCGCATTACGGAACGCCGCTGTGTATCGGCCCTTTGCTGGAAAACGGCGAAGCGCGCGAAGCTAGAGCCTTGATCGAATACCCTTTGGCAAGCCTGGGTTATCGCTTTGAATCGCCTGACCTTGCCATTCTCATCCTCTCCCAAACCAACTACTATCCGAGCCTCATTCAACTTTATTGCGACCAACTTCTCAGGCACTTGAGCGATCCTAACGTGGCGAGGTTCGATCCGAAAAACAGTCCGCCGTTCATCATTACTTCCAAACACGTCGAAGAAGCCTATCACAGCAAAGAGCTGCGCGACAGCATCCGGCAGCGTTTTAACTTAACCCTCCAGCTTGATCAGCGCTACGAGGTGATCGCCTACTTTATCGCCTCTTATTGCCTTCTGGAAGATCGCAAGGGCATGGTGGAAGGTTTTTCTTGGTCCTGGATTCGAGACCAAGCGTTGACATGGTGGTCGGAGGGTTTTCGTGATTATGCCTCAAAGGATGCCATCATCACCCTGTTGGACGAAATGGTCGGATTAGGTTTGCTACGTATGGTCAGCGGCGAACGTTACACGTTGAGAAGCACGAATCTCATTTCACTCATCGGCACGGATAAAGAAATTGAAGATGAGTTGCTCATGCCGCGCGAAGTCCCGATTGTATATGAGCCGGCGACGTTCAGGTCCGCCTATCGCCGCACGAATAAAATGGATCAAACGGATCACGTTGACAACTCGCAGCGCAGCCCCTTAACCATTCAACAAGAAACCGGGCTGCGCGATCATGCTCACGGCGTCTCCATCATCTGCGGGTGCGACGCTGCGGGCTTGAATGAATTGAGCAAATTTGCCATCTCCGCCTTTGGCGAAGAGTTTGTCACGCTGCTGGGTGGCATTCCTGATAAAAATAGTTTTGCCAGTCTTTTGGCAGAGCTGTTGGGCAAACGCACATCGGATGGAACCAACCTTTTGCTGGTCACGCCGACGTGCGCCTGGAATGAAGAATGGGTTGAAGAGGCCATGCAGAAAACCCAAAAACTGATTTCCAAGACTTCGTTTGTCCGGATCGTTTTCATGGCTCATCCCCAAATCGTTTGGCAGTTGATCAGCCATCTCGATACGCTGGCGGCGAAAGGCATCGCTACGATCAGTCTCAAGCCCTGGGACGATGCCGCGCTCAGGCAATGGTTGGAAGATTGCGGCTTCTTGAGCGACAAAAAAATCCGTGAAAACATCACCGAAGTCACGGGGAATTGGCCGATTCTCCTGCAGCGCTTTTACCAAAGCTCAAAATCCGATCCGCATCGTTGGGAACAGGACTTGCAAAAGCTGAATGATTCCTTGTCGGATCGGAAAGCCGCGGCTGAAATAGAGCACCGTTTTGGCCTCGATCTTCCCGTCCCGCAAAAAGTTTTACGGGATTTGGTGATTGTGAACGATGCGACAACTGCCGAGGGTTTAGTGGGTGTGATGGATCACATCACCTTAGAAACGGTCAATCAAAGCCTGCGATGGGCGGATTTGTTAAATCTCGTAATCCCAACCGGCAATGGCTGCTGGCGTGTCAATCCGGTGGTGGGGCGCGTGCTAAAAGCTGTCGGAGAGTGAAACGCCATGAATCGTCTTTGGTGGCAACTCCCTGGTCCACAGCGCTTTGTTTCCCAAATCACTCGCGCCTTGCGTGAAGGGAAAAATGTCATTATCACTTTGCCGGAATTTGCGCCCACCGGACTTGGCACCGCCATCCACGAAGCGCTGGGTGATGGCACGGCTTGGTTCTGGCATACGCTTAACATTCGCGAGGCAGATGACATCATGCCGGCGCAGATACTTTGCTCGCGTCTTGTTCCTGAAATCAGTCCGGACGCCATTCTTAATGCCCATACCCTGTCTAAAGAAGAATCGTTTGCTGGAAAGATCATTTGGCTTGCGGAGATGACGCCAAGTACCTGGCCAGCCTGGAAAGAATTCATCGTCGATTACGCTCACGCTTGCCGCGCCCGTTCATTGCTCGATCGCACGCTCTTTTGTGTGCCTCTCATTGGAGAGTTGGCCTTGTACCCGCCGAGAGTCGATGACGTTTGCCTGTCCCATTATCGCTGGGAAGGCGTCATCGATTCTCTTGATATGCTGCTTTTCACCTCGAACTTTTTTCAAAACAGACAAATGCCCAGCCTGCAAAAACGCATGGCCATCGCCGTCGTCACCAACCTCGCGCTTTGGGATCCGGTAGTGAGTGAGCGTTTGGCGCACGAAGATATCGAACAAATTCTTCATCCCTTGCCGATTCTTCAGGAGATCGCAACGGACCGCCGCTGGTCGCCACCAGACCTTGAGGCTTCCTCATGGTCATGGCACAAAGGAATAGTCGAAACCATGGAAGGCAGCAAGAAAATTCATTCTGCGGCTTTAGCAGAGCACGATGCCGCGCGCGAAATCGAGCGCCGAATTTGGAGCGCCGAGGTCGGAGTCATGCTGCCTTTCGTCGAAGAAAAGCGCCAGGAAATTCTCGCGCAATTTGCCGGAATTTTAAAAGTGCCGATCACCACGCGGTTTGGGGAAATTATCAACGATTTGCACGATTTGGAAATCGGCCATATTGAAAGCCAACTCATCAATAATAAAATTACCGTCAATTCCGCAACCTTGCGACTCGTCCAACGGCTACGAGAAATACGAAATTGTCTCTCTCATCTTGAGCCGCTCAGTCTAGAACTTGTGTTATGTGAAGAGATTAATGGCTTTTTAGAAAGATTGTCGTAGATATAAATCATTAATGCGGGAACCGGCCCAATATTTTAAAAATTCTCTTGCATCATCGCTGAAATGTACGACGACAATGCGCCGCATTATCCACGCGGCGCGCCGGCGTATGCAGCGAGCAGCGGCGCGGTTTTGCAGAGCTGGCAGATTTTGCAGGGGAAGGCGGTTTAACTTTTCAAAATCTTTGCTTTTTGGCAAAGATTGAACTTGTAACTGACTATTCTCCTGTTTTGTTATAGTATTGTTGCGCAACATCTTTGTTGCGCAACAAAGATGTTAAATATAAAAACGCCCCTTGTCGATCAACAAGGGGCATAGAAACCACCTCTTAAAGAAACAGTAAACGCCTGAAGGCGTAACTACGAGCTACTTCACAAATGACATCTTCTTCGTCTGCTTGAACCCACCCGTCACCAACTGGTAGATATAGATGCCCGTAGCCACGGTCTCGCCGCGATCATTTTTGCCGTTCCACTCGACGGCATATTGCCCCGGAAACATCTTTTCATTCACCAAAGTCCGCACCAATTCGCCGAGGGTGTTATAAATGCGCACTTGCACGGCAGCGCCTTCGGTCGCGTGTGCCGGAACGCCAAAGCGAATCGTCGTGCTCGGATTGAACGGATTCGGATAGTTTTGCGACAACTCAAACGACATCGGAATGGGCTGCAGCTCCAGCGTGTGATCGATGACGTGAGTCGCGTCGATCAAGGTAAAGTCGGCGCCGGCTCCCGCCCGGCCTTCGATCTCGAGGCGCATGACGTTTTCACCTTCCAACAGATACGGCTTCAAATCGATGGAGATACTTCCTTCTTCGGGAATAATGTAAGTATTCCGATTCCGCACGTTGCTATTGGAGCCGGCGGCAAGATTGAACAGGTGGCCATTCAAATCCACTTGAATCTCCGACAGGCCGTGATTCTCCAAAATCAAATAGCGATCCACGCTGCGGAAATTAAAGGTGTAGCGACGATTGGCGTCTACCGAAAGATTCGACAGCACCGGATCGCAAATATGGCTGTTGCCGCACAAATCGGTGATTTTAATATCAAAGCCGAGATACGGCTCCAAACCGAGATCATCAACGCGGAAATTCACCGCCTTGGCGCCGGCTGTGAAAGGATCGACCGTGAGCTTGGCGTTGAACAGAAAGACCGGCTCAATTTTGGCAATGCCGCTTTCATTGTCAAAGACAGTGCCGGTAACCGATTTGTATCCAGGCGTGAAATTGCTGGATGGAGCAGTATTATCGACGATCGACGTCACACGAACTGTATCGCGGCTGACGGCGGTTTTGCCGCAACCGTCGGTGACGGTGCAAGTCGCAATCAAAATATTGCTGCCCGGCGTCAACGTAACGGCTGCCGTCAGAGTGTTGCCGGTGACGGTGGCCGCCACGCCATTGATGTTACAAGTCGTTGTAAAAGGCGGAACGCCGCCGATGACGCTGGTTACGGCGGTGACTTTGACAGCCTTATCACAGACTAGAACACCATCAACCGGCGCAGTGATATCAACCTTGCTCACGAGCGGCGCAGGACGAATGACGTTGATCGTATCAACACAAGTCGCCGTGCGGTTCGCGGCGTCGGTCACTTTGCAGGTGGCGATGAAAATATTATTGCCCGACGCGACAGGCAGTTTCAAAATGAATCCGGTGGCGGTGTCACGCACCGGCATGCCGTTCACGTCACACATTTTTGTATAAGGCGGAACGCCGCCGGTGATCGTGAGCGTGCCAAAGGCTTCGACGCTATCGCCGCAGATGATGGTGCCACTCGACGGCGCGAGAGTCAAGCTGCACCTCAAAGAGTCGATGAGCCTGGCTTCGACTCGAATAGTATCTGCGGAAACGCACGAGCTTAACGAATCAGTGAACGTACACGTCGCGATAATCGTGTTGAAACCGTTGATGACCGGAACTTTCACACATAACCCCACGAGCGGTATGCCATTCACGGTGCAAACTTTTTTGAGATCTCCGACTGCGCCGCTGACTTGTGTCACCACGCACACCTCTACGGAATCGCTAAAGGTGACGGAGCTATCTGCCGGGCTGACGATTTCAGTCTTGCAAACTAACGACGGAAATCTGTCGACAATCGTCAGATCCAACTGCTTGGTGTCCGACAGGTTCGGCGTGCGATTGTCAAGTGTATCAGTTGCTACAATCGTAATCTGCGAATATTGGCCGGCGTCGTCGCGGCCCGGCGCCAAACGCAGTTTGCCGGTGCCATTGCCGTTATCAACAAAACTGCCAAACGCCGGCAGGTTTCTCATGCGCAAAAGGACCCTATCGCCATCCGGATCTTCGGCAGAAAGCGTTACATTGAGGGTATCCACTTCATTGAGCGTGATGGAATCCGGCGGGCGAATCTGTGGCGCGCGATTCACATTATTTACGGTCAGCGAGAATGAAACCGTATCAGACAGTGCGCCATCATCGGTGGCAATCACTTGAATATTCTGATAAACACCCGCCGCGAAAAAGTCGGGGGTAAAACGAATCCTGCCGGTGCCGTCGCCGTTATCGTCAGGATCGCCGAACAAAGGCAGATTCTTGACGACAAGCGTGATTCTGCCGCCATCCGGATCAGTAGCCGCAATCGGAACCTCCAGCGTCGCGCCTTCGTTCGTGGTTTGATCCGGTATCGCCGCCAAAACCGGCGGATTATTCGCTTTCGGTTGAACCGTGACTTTTCCGCGGCGGATGGATATCTTATTCAATTCTATAAAAAAAGGAGCGCCAGTAGTCATGACTGGAAGACTTAGTTTCAACTCAGTGCTTGAACCGATCACACCGATGACCCTAAAGTTGATGTTCAATATATTAATTTTCCCTGTCGATCCACGAGCGTCAGAATCCCTCCATTCTAGCGTACCTTGGGCAGCGCGACTGATGTCCAATTCGTCCAGGTCATGCCATGGTGGTGGCGCCGGCGTGATTTTGATGAATTGAAGCACCGTTGCATTCCACTCTAAAATCGCCTTGTAGGCGCCAAGGGTATTGTTGGGGAGTTGCAAATCGCTCACGTCAACATTGATCGCCACCACAATTTCGTCCAAAGGGTTCGGCGTGGGATTATTGGGAACACTTTCCGCGATCACTGAGTCCTGTGCCACGGTCCCCGGCGATTGAGCAAAACAGTCAGCGGCGCGGATCAGCAGAATCGCAACAGACAAGCCCAACACCATCGCTTGTCCAAATCCAAAATGCTTTGAAGCTCTCATAGTGGTCTCCTCATGAAGCGCATTCGAAGTTGATGCCACAGTTCCTAATTTCACAAAAGAGCAAACTACTACTTACTTCTCGCAAGGTCTGAAACTGAAAACCCGACAGACTACCCTCTTCGGCAAGGCTGTCTCTTCTGTAAGAGTAAACAATTCGGTTTAGAGGGTGAACGCACATTGAATGCCGATTAGGTAATCAAGAAGCGTGTCGTCGAGCGGGTATCGGAAAAGTACACCGGGCTCGACTTTGGCAAATACCAATTTTGCTTGCAAACCAAGCTGATTGAGAGAACTTTGGCTAAATGTACCGCCCGACGTTACCCAGGTGCGCGCATTATAAGTCGCGCCTAAATGAAATAACCCCAATTTATACCAACCCTCGGCGCCGTAAAGAAGGTATAATTCGCCATCATTTGCAGTTGATTTATAAATCCTGCGAAAGAAATTGAAATTCTCACCTTCCTTATGCTCGAACTTGTAGTTCAAGATAATTCCACCATAAGGACTAACGCTGTATTTGGCAGCGTCAATATTGGTTCTGATCATCCCCACGACCGGCAGAATGTCCGCGATAAATGCCTCTTGCCGGTCAAGGTCGGCTAAAGCTCCGATAAATCCGGCAAAACCAGTTTTCACAAGCGGAATGCGGACAGCGACATCGATGGTGAGTCGCTTGTGATCAAAGCGCAAGCCGAGGGCTGGGTTGCCAAAGGTTTCATCCGTAGACGCTTTGGCCTCTTTAAGCTTCCCAAAAGCAAACGGAAGCTGCCCAACAAAGTTGATACGTTTGTATATGGGCACCGCCACGGTGACGAACCACGCTGACGTCAACAAGGTTGGTTCTTCCTTGTCAAATTGAAACTGCGGCCGCAACGCTTCGATTTTTAACGATTGTGCCGAGACCAGAGACGGCAACAAAATCAAAACGAAAAATACACCCGTAAGGCGTTTCATCTGTGCTCTCCTTAACTATTTTTCAAGTGAGATACATCCCGGAAACAGGATAGCTTGTTTAGTGAATGCACTTATGAGTGTAATGATTTTCGTGAAAATATCAAGCTTTTTTTTTGCAAAAACTTGCCGGAGACGACCGGCGCAGCATGAGCCAAGATCAAAGCCAAAAACGAGAGGTGGGTCTACGGCAATTCAGCGCCGTAGGGAGCAGAATCAACGATGCCTTCTTTGATAGCGCGCAACGCTCAATGAAGACATACCTGTCCTTGAAACACTTTTTAAATACACGCCTTCGCGTCAAATGCGGACAAAAAAATTTATTTCGAAATCACAAATTTGTCATCTGGCTTGGAATATTGCACATCCAACGTCAAACAAATCGAAGCGAGCACGGATTCAATCGGCTTGTGGAAAAACGAGCCGGTGATCGTATGCTGGCCAAGAGCCGGATCGGACAATTCAATCTTCACGTTGTACACCCGCTGCAATTCCGCCACGACTTCCGTGAGCGAAGTCTGGTCGAAGACGATCTTTCCCTCCAGCCATCCCAACAACTGGCCGGCGTCGATCGTTTGCGGCGGCTCCGGCGGGTTTTGTTGCCGGCAAATGCTCATTTGGTTGGCGGCTAATTCGACCGCGGCCACCGGCGGCAACTCCAAAGCGCGGAGAGAAACGCGGCCTTCGCGCACCGTCACGCGCGTCTGCTCGTCCCGCGCCCAAATGCCGAATTTCGTTCCCAAAACGCGAATTTGCGCATTGCCGGTGTTCACATAAAACGGGCGCTCGTCGTGCGTCACTTCAAAATAAGCTTCACCAATGAGGATGACATAACGCGCGGAGTCGGGAAAATTTTTCGGGAATTGAATTTCGCTGCCGCTGTTTAATTTTACGATGGAACCATCGGGCAATTCGATGCTTTCTTGTTGTGCATAAGCCGTGGCAATCGTTTTGAATCCCGTGGTCTTTTGCGAGTATTGGTAAAGAATCGTCGCGAACGCCAAGAACAGAACCGCGGCCGCCGCCCAGACATACCGATCGCTCCAGAAGACTTTTCGCGCCGGAGTCGGGGTCTGTGGCGCTTTCTTCATTTCCAAAATTCGCACCGGCTGCGCTTCCGGCGGGAGACCGAGCTGGGCCGACAATTCCGACCACGCTTGGTCAACATTGGGAATTTGCAACACCCTTTCCGGAGCAGCGTCTTGCCAAATTTTGGCAAGCTCGGCAAACACGCGCTGATTCTCCGCAGAGGCTTGCCGCCACGTCTCCACCCTGGCACGCTCTGCGGTGGTGGCTTCGCCGGAAAAATAGCGCGTGAGCAACTCGTGCTGATCGACGTTCTTCATGACTTCAACTTGAGATTAGTATCCAATGGCCATCGTGATTCCATATTTTTCAGTTCATTAAAAAACGTCATTGACCGGTCACTCGGAGTGACCGGTCAATAACCGCAGGAGCACACTTCTTCAACATTTGGTTCGCTGGAATTTTACTGCACGACCAACACAACGCGGTCGTCGTTGCCGGCGCTGACCAAAATTTTGCCGAGGTTGACATCGGTGGTTTCACGCACCACGCTCTGGGTAAGGTGCAAATTGATCGCATTCGCATTGGACGCGCTCAACAGGTCTTGCAACGTTTGTGCTGCAATCGTGTAGCTGCCGGCCGCTGCATCGACGCGCTGAAAAACCGGCGCCACGGGCTGGCTTGGGCCACCGAAACGTCCGCGCTTAAAAGCCGGCGCGATCACCAACACCACGCTATTTGCCGCTGCATCGCCCTGCCACGTAACCGTGAGGTCTTGCGTCGCGTCAATCGTGTCCTTATCCGCGAGTCCGGTGATCTGCACTAACTGCGAGGGCGCCTGGATGTTCAGCGTCATCGCGGCGACATTGCCCGAACCCGTAATCGCAAATTGATACCTGCTGCCGGCCACGAACGGAATATTAACCAATGCAATCGGATCGCCATTAAGTCCGCCACGCTCGCCACGCGGGCCGCCATGGCCGCCGCGCGGACCGCCGAATCGACCCTTCGGCCCTCCATGTGGACCGCCGAACACGCCATATCGCACACCGAACAAAGTACCCTCGAGCTTGGCAAGCTCATAAGTGTTTAGGCCGTTCAACACGGATACGGTTCCCATATCCAAACCCGCAGCATTGCGGTCGCGCAGTGTCGTGGGTTCTTGGTATGAGACCGCCGAAGCGTGGCCTTTAATCGTGTCGCTGTCCTGGAAACGTCCATGTCCCTGGCTCCAGCGCAAAACAAAAAAAGCATTGGCGCTATCAGCATTGACGCCGGCGGTTCGGAGAATGCCGGTCTCGCTGGTCAGCGCTGAAATATCAAAACTCGCTTCAACTGCCTGTGACTCATCGACGGCTTGTGGTCCGTTCATGGACTCGCACGCCACAAAAATTCCTGCGCTGGCGAGCAAGGCCAGCGACGAGGCGAGAAGACGCTTGTTCATTGAAAATACCTCCTGATAGTTGGTTTTTGCAAAATGTCGGATGTTGATTTCCGCAGCTCGTTTCAAACTTCGCCGCCAGCCATGACCTAGGATTCATGGCCTGTCGATTCGGTTTGATGACGCTGTCTGTAAACTAATACGAAGCACTCTACAAAAACCCTATCGTGTATTTCGCGTGTTTAGCGGGCCAAAGCCTCACATAAAATTAAAATCAATACACTCACTAAAAACGGCGCCAGCTTCTCGCGCAAGATCGCCAGCGCTTTGCTCATGCGCGCTTCGACGGTCTTGACGGAGATATTCAGCATCGCCGCGATTTCCGCGTATTTGATGCCGTCGAACCGGTTCATTGTGAAGACGAGACGCACCGGCTCCGGCAGGGCCGCGATGGTGGCCTGAATTTTTTCGTGGAGATCGAAGTTTTCTTCCACAAAATAAGCCGGCTCGTGGGCAGGATCATCTTCGAGATACTCCGGCTTGTGCGCGCTTTGCCGGCGATGATCGATGACAAGATTGTGGCCGATGCGATAAAGATACGATTTGATGGATTGTCGAGGATCGAAGTTTTCGCGATTTTTCCAGACGCGGCTGAAAACTTCTTGCAATAAATCCTTCGCCAGTTCCTCGTCGCTCGTCTGCCGCCACAGAAAACGGAACAACGCTTCAAAATAGCGATAATAGAGCACTTTGAACGCGTTGTGATCCGCAGCCTTGATCGCTTGCGCTAATTCGTTATCGGGAGTGTTGGCGGAAAAATTTACCATTTATTCGGAAAAAGAGCCACGACATAAAATCGAAACGCCACTTGCTCATGGCATGAGAACAAGTGGCGTTATAGTCATCTTGAAATCAAATTGCTTTCATCACAAACAGCTTGCGGCTAATTCGTAACAGATTCCAATAGAGCATGTTCATCGAACTCAGGCGGATTGCAAGGCACGCCGTTCGCAACAAGATATTCAACAGACAGATCTTCGTCGACAGCCGGCCAATGCATCCCTGCTTTGGGGCCGATCCATTCCCACTCCCCAATAATAAAGAATCCACGAGTCGCAATCGCTCAGAAGCATCGGATAAAGAGCATCGATAAACCTTCCCGTCTTCGAGGGTAATATCGACAACTCTTGCGGCAGAATCAACACTGGCGGCGACAGCACATAAAAAAGGGTTATTCATTGGATGAAAATAACAAATTGGAATAGCAAAGTCAAGTCTTGATTTTGAATTTAAAAATATTCCAAAAAGTCTCCAACTTTTCTCTTATAGCTTCGTCTGATGAAATGAAAAGCCAACAACGGAGCCGCTTCCGCAAATCAGCGCCGCTCCCAATTCGCCAACAACCCTATCCATTGATAAGGAGATCGACTATGAAACGCTTTTCTTTGTCCTTAATCGCCGGCTGCGCGGCCATGATGCTCATGAGCAGCATGGCAATGGCTCAACCCCACGGCGGTATGAAGCAACGCGCCGAGGGTGAGCAGAGGCGCAAGCCGATGTTCGAAGAGCTTGGCCTCACCGACCAGCAGAAAGAGCAAATCCGTCAAGTGATGCTGGACACCCGCAAGAAAAACATCGACGTCGAAGCCAAACAAAAGCTCGCCCGCATCGAGTTGCACGAGCTGATGGGCGCCGACACGCCGGATCAGACCAAAATCAATGCGAAGATTTCTGAATTGAGCAAATTGCACGAAACCCTCATGCGCAATCGTATTGAATCGCAACTGGCCGTTCAAAAAGTGTTGACCCCCGAGCAGCGCAAGAAGGCAAAAGAGTTGCGTCCCTTCGGGCCTCGCGGTGGCTTCGGTCATTTCGGCGGCCCCGGCATGATGAGACGCGGCGGTTTCGAGCGCGGGCCAGGCCTGGATATGCCGTTTGATGAGCCGGAACCCGAAGAAGAACTCTGAGCCGGCGCCGGTCAGTCGTGAATGATTGGTCGCTCTAACGGCCCGGCCATTTACATAAACCAACATGGGTTGCTTCGCCAGCAGCAAGCGAGGCAACCCATGTTTATTTAAAACTGAAAGCACCGTGGGGGCTTCACCCTACAGATTTTCCATAAATCGCCAGTTAAACAGTTGAAATTAGCATAAATTTTTGTTATATTCAAGCTATCAAATTTTTATAGCAAAATCCAACGGGAGAAAGCATGGAATACCAACATTTCATTATTCGGGATCCTCAAATTTGTGGCGGGCAACCTGTCATCAAAGGGACGCGGGTCACTTTGCGGACGATACTGGCCAGTCTTGCAGAAGGCGCGCGTATTGAGGAGATACTAGAGGATTTCCCCACTTTATCGGAAGAAGATGTCCGCGCGGTGATCGCGTTTGCTGCAATTTCCGCTGAGGAAAATTTGCCTCTACAAAGTGTGCCAGCCATTCAATGAAGATCAAGCTCGATGAGAATCTACCGAGCGGTCTTGCCAAAATTCTTGCTCAACTCGGCCATGACGCTGACACGATTACGGACGAAGGGTTGGCAGGCAGTGATGATCCCCAAGTTTGGGAAGCGGCCCAAAGAACCGGACGTTTTTTGATCACGCAAAATTTGGACTTCTCGGATATTCGAAAATTTGCCCCTGGAACTCACCACGGCATATTGCTCGTCCGGCTCCGCGAACCTGGCCGAGCTGCATTGATGAAACGAATCCGATATCTCTTTGAGACCGAAGATACAGAGCAATGGCAAAGTTGCTTTGTTGTGGTTACCGAACACAAGATTCGGGTTAGATATCCATGATTCTTGCACTTGATAGCCAACGGGAGAAAGTCATGACCCATTCAGTTATTGCCTTACCCGTGAGCGTGGAGCCCCGCTCTAAAGAAGCCGTTATCGAAATCTTGCTCGAAGCCGCATGACAACGCGCGGTGTTCGTTGCCACCTCCGCCTGCGATTGAAATCGCAGGCTCAAAAATGGAAGCCGTCTAAAGACGGCTCGTCACCGAATGGGTGATCAGCCACCTTTAGGTGGCTTTCATTTCTGAGCCTGAGAATTCATTCTCAGGCTCAGCCGGGATTGGGACGGAGAAACGGTAGCCGTGGTTTCGCTTTTCGCCTCGCAAATTCGCCCATTGGTCGGCGAGAAATTGCCTATGCGCGAAAGGCTGTGCCTGTAAGTGGAAAGAGTTTGGCAGCAAAAGTTAGTAGAGTGGCGTTTAATAGGCCTCTTCCAAATTGAGAGCAAGAACAACTTTTTCACTCACCATTTTCATCGTGGAATCATCGAGAGTGCCGATGAACTTTTCAAATCGCTGCTTTGGTACAGTTTGCAAATTGTCAAGTTGAACAAAAGAGGGTTGGGGCAAATTCGCTTTCTGGTCGATGTCAACTTCGGTAGGGTAGCCTTTGACTTGCGAGGTGATCTCGGCAACGGTAAGTTTGTTGACATAAGGGATCACCCCGCTGCGTGCAAGAATGACCGCAGGGCGTTTTCCCGCCTTTGCTCCCAAGTCGACAACCCAGACTTCGCCGCGTTTCATGGCGCTGACCAGGCTTGTGCCTCGAGCCAGTCTTCGGCGCGGCTCGCCGTATCCGGATTATTTTTGAGTGCTGCAACCCATTCTTGCTCGAAATGCAGCGCTTCGCGTTTCTTCAGCCAGGCCATGAGCGCTTCCCGCATAATCTGGGCCAAATCCAACCCAAGCGGTTTGCTGACTTTGTCAACCTCGGCCAACAATTTTTCGTCAAGAGTCAATTGGACGTTGATCATGAAATTGTTCTGCCAGTTGTTTTGCAAAATTTGATCTTCATATTGATCTTAAGTTAGCAAAATTTTCTCTAAAAATCAAGCGTTTCACCCACAGATTTTCCATAAATCGCCAGTTTAACAGTTGAAATTAGCGTAAATTTTTGTTATATTCACAATATCAAACTTTGATAGCCAAATCCAACGGGAGAAAGCTATGATCAATTCAGTTATTGCCTTACCCGTGAGCATGGAACAAATGGCCGTTGCCATTCACGACAAATGAAGCTTTCGGATCGAAAGTGGCTCTAGAATTTTTTAATCCATGAAACCGATTCGTTTGACACGGCATGCTCTTGATCAATGCAAAGAGCGCGGAACAAATGAAGCCGAAGTACGCCAAGCCATTCAACACGGGTCGCGCGAGCCGGCGAAGAAAGGCCGAGAGCTGTGCCGTTTCAACTTTCCTTATGGCCGATCTTGGCAGGGCAACAACTATGCAATCAAACAGGTCGCGCCGGTGATCAAAGAAGAAGCGCGGGAGATCGTGGTCATTACCGTCTACACTTTTTACTTTTGAGAGGTGAGGTCAATGAAAATCAGTTATGATCCCGAAGTCGATGCGTTGTATATTCGCCTGATTGAAGGGAATCATGAATGCCGCACGGTTCGGTTGAACGAAGAGGTTGCATTAAATATCGGGGCCGGCGAACGGTTGGTTGGCATTGAGATTCTCGACGCCAAAGAGGTTTTGGGACAAGGCCAGTTGCCGCCGCTTCTCTTGGAAAACGTCGCGTTGGCGCAAGCGGCCTAGCAGGCGTTGCCGCCTCCGCCTGCGATTGAAATCGCAGGCTCAAAAGTGGAAGCCGTCTAAAGACGGCTCCTCGCCGAATGGTTGATCAGCCACCTTTAGGTGGCTTTCATCTCTGAGCCTGAGAATTCATTCTCAGGCGAGATTTGGACGGAGAAACGGTGGCCGTGGTTTCGCTTTTCGCCTCGAAAGTCGTTTCATCGGCCAGCGGGAGATTGCCCATACACGGAAAGTGGAAAATGTTTGGTAGCAGAAGTTTGTAAAAGTCATAGTTGCTGGCCTACAATCTGATTAACGATAATCCGTGATTTAAACCACAACTTTTCAATACTCTCCAGCTTGCAGGCTATCACACAATCCCAACGAACATAACGCTCAAATGGCGAAGTCAATTGCATCGCTTAACAAAAATCCTCACTAACATACTCAATGTGAGAATATTTCAGCGTTTGATCAACTATAAAATATCAGGAATTTCTCCTGGCGGTGTTATCCCACCAATGTTATAATGCGGAAAACTTAACCCGTAGGCCACTGCGAATCGATCAAATTCCTTTACATCAATAGAATCTGCGATAAAATTTTCCGGCACGGGGAGATTTCGCGGTATGAAGCCGTTTGTCCGCATGGAATTCTTCCAGAACTCATTTAAATCATCCAATACATGCTTATAGATTTCTAAGTTCTTACCACCCCCACATACAAAGATTGGCAACCCATGCTCAAATCTTTCAGAATTCGGATCTCTATGTTTTTTCAATGACATTAATGTCCGATTGATAAGTGCCCAGCATTTTTTGTAAAAAATTTCATTGATCTCCTTTTCGCCTTCCTGTCCAAAATCAGCGAGTTTGGGAAAATAATCTGCGAGAGTGGGTGAAATCGGCAGAACTAAATCCGCTCGTGTTGATAAATGAGTAAACCACCTGTACAAATATTCCTTAACTGATTTCACCCGTTCTTGATGACAAAAAAATGCGCCTAAAGTGTCCAGATCAGACGTCAAAAATGAATACCTATCCTCGCCCTCATGATCATGCAAGATGAATCCGGAGATATCGAGCGTGCTGGCACCAATATCGATAAGAACGTGCAAGCCGGTTTCTCGAAGATTTGATTTGGCATACCCTACAACTTCTGCTAAAATTTCGGGTATCACATTGATATCATTTAGATCGATATCCAGATCGATGGACTTTTGTTTAGGGCTTTGAGCTATTTCAGCAACTTTCTTGAACGTAATCGAACCTTCTTCAACGGAGAGCTTCCATGCGTCCGTGACGATTCTTTTATATAATTCGATGAGGCATTTGTCGTTGTACCCTGGAGAAGGGATGCCGATATTAACATGCCATCTTATCTTAAAATGACCATATAAACTCCGTTGCGTGCTTAGAAACCAATGGCGGGTATGTTTTAGCACCAAAGCGATATAGGCAATCGTGAGGAATCTGGGTGTTATTGGAATTTCGAGTATTTGTTCGACAAAGTCTGGATTATTCATCAGTTTAAGCTTGAGGCCGGTCACGGCCAGTGAATGCTCCGTGGCTGCGAGGGAACAATGCCCTTTCATATTATAATACATTTTAGTAGGTAGGAGATACGGATTACTCAAATGGCAATATTTTAAAAATGGGACCAACATCGCCCTCCGATCTCCGTAAAAGGGACTTTGGAGAACAACCTTTGTGCAAGAAGTGCCAAAATCAAGACCAATAACAATATCACAGGTTTCTGACGTGTTTGAAAGATCGAATTGTGTTGCATGATCATGCGGCATAGCTCTGAATTCAATAAAAAATTATTGTTAGATCACTGCATGGGATTGGGATAAATATAATGGTCGTGGTGAGGCTTTGAACCCCTTTAAAAAACATTTACCAATCCTACGCAGATTTCTTCCTTGCTGACATTCAATTCGCGTTTTTTGTGAATCTCGATTCTTTTGCGTTCGACTCTATTTTTCAAGGCAATGATTTTTCCTTCTGTAGCCTTGACAAGCGGCTCTCGCTTTAATGAGGCATGTCTTTCTTTGACTGCGAGTAAATTTTCCATTTGTTTCTTGAGGTGGCGATCGAGCGTTTTCTCCTGAATATCGGCACGATCAGCATTTCTGTTTTTCATTTCCAAGACATATTCACAATATTTTTTATCAGAATATGCCAGACAATAATCATTGGCATATACTACAGCTTGATTCAAAACCACAAGGTTTCTTGCTTCAAGCCAGTTTTCGCCATGCATAGCTGCGGCAAGTGCTAATCTTTCTGCATGGTTTTCAGGCAACAAATCTGTTGAGCCGCCCATCGGCATCGCGGCAAAATAAAGCTGCTCTAATTCCTGGATCCCTCGCACCATCCATTTTTGGATCGTGAAAATGTAAATACCCTTCTGGAGCTCTTTTGGTAAATATTTTGAATTCAATCTGACGCTTACCGCAGGATAACTGTACTCTTCGTTTTTATCGATGCTATGTGTGACAAAACGGATAAGCGGGTGAATTTGGTTGATGATTTCGATATTGTGATGCCTGCTTCCGGCTAACTTATTCTCGAAACGGCAGCGAACGGGTGTTGGATCGTTGCGTGTTAAAACGGTCAACCCTCTTGATTTAGTATCGCTCAGAAATTGCTCCAAATCATGCTTTGCTTCATTGTTTAATCGAATTTCAAAATCTAATTCATCTTTCAGCAACTGCTTAAATTGACAGCCAGGATAGTGCAAGTTGAAGAAATCTGTAATGTAAACCTGTATATCCTTTGCGTCAATCCAGCGATTTAGATCTTTCGCGGCTTTGATTTGATTTAGAATATAATCGCCGTATGCGACAAGTTGTACGGCTTCTTCCTCCAATTCTCTTTCCATCCTTTGATTATTCTCCAGTGCCACTTTTGCTTGATCGATTCTTTGCATCTCTTGCTCCGGCGTGAGCGGCTTGCTCAATAGCTCGTAAGTAAGCTTATCGATTTCTTGTCCTATCACGGGTTCAAGGCCACCGAGAGCATACTCAAAAATATGCAGTCTGTTTAGCAAGCGTGTATAAACCCTCTCATCAATCGTATCTTTGTAAAAAAGATTCCAAATAGAGATTTTGGGGGCCTTTTGTCCGAGTCGGTCTATTCTGCCGATTCGTTGTTCAACCTTCATAGGATTCCAGGGCAAGTCATAATTCACCATGAAATGACAAAATTGTAAATCGAGTCCTTCACTTCCTACTTCCGACGATAAAAGTACATTGGGTCCGTCTGGCAGACCGAACTCGTTTACAATCGCGTCTTTATCAAACTCCTTTCCTCCCATCATCAAAATTGTTCGGATTCCGTTCTTGCCCAAACGTTCATTTAAATATTCCAGGGTTGCCCTGAAACGCGAGAAAACGATTATCTTCTCTTTTTGGTTTTCCAGCAACAGTTTGTGCAAAATATCCTTCAGGCCATTAAATTTTGAGTCTTTTTCCCAAAGCTCATTTAAATCACCCAGTCGATCAACTTTTTGAATAATTTCGAGAATAAGGGGCCCAAACGAATCGTCTTGTTCTGGATCAAAGTCCTCTTCTTCGCTCAGCCGTGCAAGGTAGTCGTCCTTGCGTCGCTGCCACTCACGCAGGGCTGCGGGCATTGAACTGCACATTTGTAACTGTGGTGTAACGAGAAGAAACCCTTCATGGCGATCATATTGCGCACAAAAGTTTCTCACCATTTTGGTAACATTTTCGTAGAATTTCAATTCAGGGGCAGTTAGCGGTATTTTTTCCGCGAATGGCTCACGTATAACCCTCCATTCTGTCACCTCGCGTTTTCGGGTTCGCGTTACGATATGACCAAGAATGTTCATCGTATCAAGCCGGTTCGCAATCACACTCCGTTTCTCGGGTAGCGCAAGTTCTTCAGTGGAAGGTGATGAATCAATAAGGGACTGAAGCTGTCTATTATTTTGCAAGAGATGATGTTGCTTTGCCGTCGCGAGCAAAGCCAGAAAGTCTTCTTTGGTTAGCTTCTGTGAGAGGATTTTATCCCTTGTTGCCGTCAAGGGTGCATTTGCGCTAAGGATATTTTCAAACTCCGCCGGTTGATTAAAAGTGTCTTCATCCAATAAATTGCTTAACTGGTATAAATCGTGACTTCTTAAATGCACTGGAGTAGCAGAAAGTAAGACGATGTAATCGGAAACTTTTCTTAGAAGTCGGCCCAAAGCGGCGGTCTTACTTTCTGGATTACGAAGATATGCGGCTTCATCAATGATAAATAGATCGATTAGCGGATTTTCATGTTCCTGCTCGCTCAGATAACGGCACAGTATTGAAGAGGGGCTCTCATCGGGTTTTTCATCTTTATCCCATCCTTTGCGTGGTCGTAATCCTTGCATACTTGAAATGATGGCAAATGAAGCGTATATCCCCTCCCTCGAAGCATTCACTAAAGCATCATGGGTTTCTGGAGCATCAAGAATTTGGGCATCAATACCGAATCTTTTTTGTAATTCTATGCGCCATTTTTCACGCAGAACAGCCGGACAGAGCACAAGAAGTCGGCGAAAATCATACCGGCTACGCAATTCAGTCCAAATGAGACCAGCCTCGATCGTTTTTCCAAGACCGACTTCGTCAGCGATCAAAATACCATTTGTTGCGGAATTCAGCAATTTCAGAACTGGTTTGAATTGATAAGCATAGAAGTCAGTGTTAGTGATTTCCAAGCTATAGATCAAGTTCGCAAGCCGGCCACTTAATCGCACGTGTGCAATCGTACGTCGCAAATCGCGAGCAAGCCCCAACTTGCCTTTTTCCAAAAGATCAAGAGGGTTCTCACGAGTTTGGGGAGGAATTTCAAGTTGATCATCTGGAACATATTCAACACTGCTAGGAAAGCGAACCTGCACAAGCTTCCGGCCATCCCGATAACGAATTTTACCAGTGGTCAATCCTTTTTTTCCAGGATCGGACGCGAGTCTGACAAGTATTCAAGCTTCCATGATATCATTCTCAAGTAGATTTGAAAGATCGTTTGCCCACCCACCGTATCCTGATCAGAGTGGTAGTTCCTGTGAATCTTATTGTAACGGCAAAACATAGTCGTTGCGCAAGGTCTGTAAAATCAATTTGTCGCTCATCGCTGCACCCATGCCAAAAACTTCCAACTCGTTTCATCGTGCAACGTCTCATGAGATGAAAGACAACCCAGAACAACCCCGAAAATGTCAAATTTTGGCACGAAATATGAATAGGGTATTTGACATGGGCTACGTATTAAAGTAAAAAGACGCCGCGAGAGGTGTGGCTCGAACAACGAGTCATGAGGTCAACTAACAAAAATGAAATACTCTCCAAGGAAGCGAGAAGTCAACATGACAAACCAAAATCATTTTTCAATTTGGAAGCCGCTAACGATTTTGATCATATTGCTCACCATCTCCTCGGGATGGGCACAAGTTGGCTATTATTTCGGCCAGAATAAAGTGCTCTATAAGGATTTCGACTGGGCGGTTTTTCGCACGGCGCATTTCGATGTGCATTATTATCCCGAAGAAAAACAGGCAGCGCAGGATGCGGCACGGATGGCGGAGCGCGGTTATGCTTATTTGAGCGCCACGCTGGATCATCAGGTCAAAGAAAGAATCCCCCTCTTTCTTTATGCTTCCCTCAATGACTTTCAACAAACCAATGTCGTTTCCGACCTGCTCGATCAAGGCACGCGCGGCGTTACCGAGAGTCTCAAAAACCGCGTCGTGCTTCCCATCACTGGCTCGTACCGCGAGTTCAACCACGTGCTGGTTCACGAGCTGGTGCATGCCTTTCAGTATGACATCATGCAGAACAGCAAATTCAAGAACAGCCGCTTCAATCCCCCGTTGTGGTTCGTGGAAGGCATGGCGGAATATCTCTCCGTCGGCATGGACAACACCACTCGCATGTGGGTTCGCGACGGCTTGCTCAACGATAAACTGATGACGGTCTCCCAATTGAATAATGCCTATGATATTCGCGTCTACCGGCTGGGCGAATCGCTCTGGCATTACATCGGCGAGACATACGACAAGAAAATCGTCGGCAACATTTTCAAAAGCGCGGTGAATTTGGGCGACGTGGAGCAGGCGCTCAAGAAACAGCTTGGCTTCGATGCGAAGGAGCTGACCAAGCGTTGGCACGAATACGCCCGCAAGCTGGCGGTGCCGTCAGAGTCAACGCTGCAAAAGCCCGAGCAAATCGCCGAGCGCATCACGCATCAACAGGGCTATTATCATCGCCTCAACCTCGTGCCTTCGGTGAGTCCCGATGGCAAGCACGTTGCTTATGTCGCCAACAAAGACCTCAACGAAGACATTTATTTGCTCAGCCAGGATCGAAACGGCAACTGGAAAGAGACGCGGCTGATCGAGGACGGCGAGAGCAAGCGCTTTGAAACGCTGCGCTATTTTGACACCGCCATCGGCTGGTCGCGCGACGGCCATCGCCTGGCGTTTGTTGCCAAATCCGGAAAAGACGATGCGATCTACGTGATGAATCCGCACACGCGGAAGGTCACGCAAAAATTCGTCTTCGAGAATTTGAACGGCTTGCAGTCGCCGAGTTTCTCGCCGCATGGCGACGAGCTGGTATTTGTCGGCATCGCCGGCGGCGTCTCTGATTTGTATATCGTGGATTTGGCGGATAGCAAGCTAAAAAGATTGACCAACGATCGTTTTGCCGAGCTGCACCCGCAATGGTCGCCGGATGGCAAAGCGATTGTCTTCGTCACCGATCGTGGCGAGGGCACCGATGAAGCCAAATTGTTGTTTGGCGATTATGATCTGGCCGTGTATCATCTTGCCGGCAACCGCATCGAGATGATGACGGCGCTGGCGGGCAATGCCACCAGTCCGCAATGGTCGCCCGACGGCAGTGAGATCGCGTTTGTTAGCGATCATCAAGGCATTCCCAATATTTATCGCCTGCGCATGTCCGACAAACAAATTACGCCAGTGACGAATTTGCGCGACGGCATCGCCGGCATTACCGAAACCACGCCCGCATTGAGCTGGTCGGCGAATGGTAAGGTGATGGTCTTCTCGGCTTTTCAGAAAACCAACTGGCAACTTTATCGTCTTGACGCGACAAAATTGCCTGCTGCATTGACCCAACTCGCTTCTGTCAACAACACCGTTGTCATCGCCCAAGACGACAGCGCCACTGCAACTGCCTCTGCCACTGCTGCTGCCACTGCCTGGCTTCCCGCGATTCCCGATCCCAACGCGCTTTACGCGAGTTATCATTTGGCCGCGACGGACTCCGTCGAATCGCGCGGCTACAGCAGCAAATTCAAGCTGGACGCGGTGGCGGTCGGCGGCGGGTATGACACGTATTGGGGCGGAGTTGGCCAAGCGGTGTTTCTCTTCACCGATATGCTGGGCAATCACAATCTTTATTTTTCCACCGAAATGCAATTGAAGAATCCGTTGCACTCGGATTTGGGCCTGACTTATTTCAATCAGGGCGGCCGCATCAATTACGGCGTGCAGGCTTTTCAATCGAATTTGTTATACACGACCGGCGTTGGCTTCAACGCGCTGCAATATTTGCGGAACACCTATCGCGGGTTCAATGCGCTTGCGGCATATCCGTTCAGCCGTTTCTCGCGTGTGGAGCTTTTTGCCGGCATAACGTGGGTGGATCAGGATGTGGTGCAAGAGATTTACAACTACAGCGGCATCGATCAGCAAACGTTCAATCTCGGCCTCTACAAATACGCCCAAGTCGGCGGCGCGTTGGTGTTTGACAATACCGTTTACGGCCCGCTTGGCCCGACGAGCGGCAGCCGCAGCCGCTTCTCAGTGGAAACGACGATGAACGATTTTCAGTTTACGAATTATTTTGCGGATTATCGGCGGTATTTCAATTTCGGGCATCGTACCGTTTTGGCGTGGCGGCTGATGAGCGCTGCAAGCCTCGGCCGCGATGCGCAGATTTTCGGCATCGGCGGGCCGTATACCTATCGCGGCGCGGATTATGACGAGCTGTTCGGCACGAAATTTCTGATCAGCAATTTGGAATATCGCTTCCCGCTGCTGCCGTTTTTGCCGGCCAAGCTTGACTTTCTCAGTGCCGCGGCTTATTATGATGCGGCTGCCGCGTGGGGCATCGATATACCAGGATATAGCAAGGAGACTTTTCAACCTTTTGCTGCGGAGGGCGGTTTTGGCTTGAAAGATTTGAAGAGCACTGTGGGCCTCGGCGCGCGCTTGAATCTCGGCTATTTTCTGCTGCAATACGACGTGGCGTGGCCGACGGATTTGAGAAATTTCAGCAGGCCGGTGACGCAGTTTTCGATTGGGACGTTCTTTTGAAAAAATTGGCTCACGGAAGTGGAACGGCACACGGAAGAAGAACATTGAGAATGATCAAATAGCAGGCCAATTCAATGTGGAAATTTGATTGAAGCTGGCCTCATAATAGTCGATATGATTATGCCGGACGCGGAGAATTTTACCCATGCGTGCAGCGTTGGTCTTGAATTCTTTGAAGCGCAACACGCCGCGCAGCAAGCGTGGAATATCGATAATCTGCTCGTTGGTCAACTCAAAGCAGATCATGCAATAGGCTGCGTGCGCCGGCATCTTTCGCCAATAATCGGAAACGTTGGTGGTGAGAAAGGTGGGTTGTTTGACCGTTCGTAAAATCGCCGGTACGGCTTCGTCCTTGATGAGTGTTCTTAGTCGCAAATCTTTTATTGAAACAACTTTGCCTTTGTGCCAACGATTCAGATCGTCAATAACATCTTGATCAAAGATGTTTTCATCAAAAACAATCATGCCGCCGCTTTCATCGTTGCCGCCGAACGTAACAAAGCATTTTTGGCAAGATGCACCGCCTCTTTAACCGCTTCTGCGGAGATGTCACTATGAGTATACTTCCGCAAGACATCTTTAACACTATGTCCGGCGGCTAATAAATCCAAAATGACGCTCACTTCCAAGCGGGTATATTTGAAGGTCGGCCTGCCGCCGCAGACGCCTGGAGCGGCGACAACATGTTTGCCCAACGGCACGTATTCGTACCACTCGCCGCCATACAACTCACGAGTTAATTCTTTCGTTGCTTTTCTCATAAACAAGCCTCAATAAATTGCCACGTCAACAAATTGTGACTGCGACAATTAATATAGGCAATCTTTTTTTGATCTTCAACTCATTTTTATCGTTTTGTTCGGACTTGCGCTGTAATCAGAGCGCAAGTCCGAACATACTCACTTCGACCAAGGAGGAAATACCATGAATCGGAGAGACTTGTTAAAAGGTTTGGGAGTCATGGGTCTCGGCTCGATACTCCCGGCAAGCAAGGCGCTGAGCGCCGAGGAAAAAGCAAAAATTCGGCAGGCGGCTTCGACGTGTTTTTTGACGCCGCAAGAAACCGACGGGCCTTACTATTTCGATGCCAACCTGGTCAGGCAGGACATTCGGCAAGACACGACGACCCAAATCATCAAGACGGGTTTGCCATTGAACATGCTCATCACGGTGATAAATTTTGATTGCGTGCCGATTCCGAATGTTTTGGTGGATATTTGGCATGGCGACAAAGACGGCGTCTATTCGGGATATGCGGGACAACCCGGCGGCGTCAGCACGGTTGGACAAACATTTTTGCGCGGCATTCAAATGACGGATGCGAATGGACAGTGTTCGTTCACCTCCGTTTATCCCGGATGGTATCAAGGGCGTGTGACGCACGTTCATTTCAAAGTGCGCTTGACTTCCACAACGTATGTCACTTCGCAATTCGCCTTTCCGGATAGTATCAATACCGCCGTTTACACGACGCCATTGTATGCGGCGAAGGGACAAAACTCATTGACGAATGCCTCGGATAACATTTTCGGCACCGCCAATCCGGAAAACCAAGTCATGGCCGTCACGCCCAATATCACAACCGGCGGCTATAACGGCACTTTTACCATCGGCATCTCCGGCGCAACCGGCGTTGATGATTCTCAAATTGAGCCGGACGGATTTTCGCTGCGGCAAAATTATCCCAACCCTTTCAACCCCTCGACGACGATCACGTATAACTTGCCACTCGGCAGCGAGGTAAAGCTGGTCGTGTATGACCTTAATTTTGCAACGAAAAGAGAACTGCAACGAAAAAAGCCTTTAAAATCGCGGATTTCATCAATGGCGCCTAAAAACATAATCCCACCCAATTGGTGGGATAGATAATTTCTGAAATTTATAAATTCCCTTTCGTTGCAGTTCTTTTTTCGTTGCGATTTTATTTTAGTGCAAAATTAAGGTATGACGTGTTCGGCCGCGAAGTGGCAACGTTGGTTGAGGCAAAACAATCGGCGGGAACGCACGAAATTGCGTTTGATGCCAGCAGGCTCGGAAGCGGCTTCTATTTGTACACATTGCGCGCTGGAAGTTTTGTGGCAACGAAAGAGATGCTGCTCATCAAATAACCCTCGGGCGTAACCCAGTCGGCTCGACTGGGCCGCTGAGGCCAGTTGGCTGAACGGAAAAAGTGCTAAGGCGTAATGCGTCAGTTACGTTTTACGGCTTACGAATTACGTTTAGCCATTTGGCCTGATTGAAAGCAGCGTTGGCATTGAAAAAAGCTGCAGAATAAAAACCGGCGCAAGCAGCCGGTTTTTTATTTTGCTGTGAACGTTTTGAACTTTCTTCTCTTTGCAACGTCCAATGAAACAAGAAAAGAAAAGCTTGCTTTTGGCGTGCAAAATGACGAGAATAATCTTATCGTTTTTCATTTTTTCTTTTACTTTTGAGATCGGCAGAAGACGGTTTTAACTGCGAGATTGCTGCTCAATGCCTTCAGCCTCCGCGAACGCGCACGACGCCACGCTCAAAACTTTGCGCGGCTTTTTGTTGGTAATCTTTGTCATTGGACTGCTCGGCGCCGGCGCAGAATTGCTGCTGATCGAGCATACCGAAGACTTCCGGCAATGGATTCCTTTAATATTGATGTTGCTCAGCCTGCTCTTGCTCGGCTGGCACATTGCCGCTCGCACCCGCGCGAGCCTGCGAGCTTTTCAGGGCGTGGCGATCCTTTTTGTGATCAGCGGATTCATCGGACTCTTTCTGCACTATCAGGGCAATGCGCAATTCGAGTTGGAGATGTATCCCTCCCTGCAAGGGTTGGAGCTTTTTAGGAAGGCGATCAAAGGAACAACACCGCCGACCCTGGCGCCGGGGACGATGATCGTGCTCGGGCTGCTCGGATTGGCATACACTTATCGACATCCGGTCTTATTCAAGTCGACCGGAAAAATTCAAACCATAACGGAGCAATGAAATGACGCGGAGAAGAATACTGGCGTATGCAACAGCGCTATCGTTGATACTCGCGATTGGCGTCGCGAACACGGCCAAGGCGCAGGTTGGAAAAAATATGGGCGTGCTGTACCCGAACCTGGCAAGCGAGAAAGAGCTTCTTGCGCTGCCACACTTTAACGCGAAGCTCGCGAAGGAGATTCTGGACAAACGGCCGTTTCTGAGCATGACGGTGTTAGATACGTTGTTGCGCCAATCGTTGAGCAAAGAGCAAGTGGCCGAACTCTATTCCAAACTCTTCATCCCCATCAACCTGAACACGGCAACGCGCGAAGAGATTCTGCTCGTCCCCGGTGTGGGGAAACGCATGGCGCACGAGTTCGAGGAATATCGCCCGTACCGTGCGATGGCGCAGTTCCGCCGCGAGATCGGCAAATATGTTGACGAGAAAGAAGTGGCTCGCCTGGAGCAATACGTCTTCGTGCCGATCAATCTGAATACAGCCAGCGACGAAGACATTCTCAGTATCCCCGGCATTGGCAAACGCATGTTGCACGAGTTCAAGGAATATCGCCCGTACAAAAGTATCGAGCAATTCCGCCGCGAGATCGGCAAGTACGTCGATAAGAAAGAAGTCGCGCGGCTCGAACGGTACGTCACATTGGACTAAACGCTCGTAGTTACGCCTTCATGTTCATAGTAACGCCTTCTCCGCCCCGCATCCATTGAGAAACAAGGAATGGCGGAGCGGGGCAGGCGTCGGAACGGCCGGCGAAAACAATGACCGAAAGCATCACTACGAAAAAACAAAAGCGCACGCAAAGACGCGGAGACGCAAAGAATACGCAAAGTTTTTTCCTGAATGTTGCATGCTAAAACAACTGAAAGGCTTTTTTCGTTGCGGTTCTCTTTTCGTTGCAAATTTAGGAAGTTGGTCACTGGGAATCTATGATAAGAAAATATTTCGTCGCCCTCTTTTGTCTCGCGCTGCTGTTATTACTCTTTTCAATCACAGCTTTTGAAGCTGGACTTGCGACGTTTCACAAAACCTCGGCAGCGAAGAGCAAGCAGCGCGGCGTGAGCTGGGTTGCCGGCGGCGAAATTACCGAAGCTGATCTCATGCCGCTGCTTCAAAATAATGTCAACTGGATCGCGCAAAATCCTTTTGGCTGGCAGCAGGATTATAATTCGCCGACATTTGCTTTGGCCACGGATGGCAGAATTCTCTGGGGCGAGCGCGACGAAGGAATCGAGATCACCACGCAAATGGCCAGAAAGCACGGCATCAAAACGCTGTTGAAGCCGCACATTTGGCTGCGAAATCGCAACGACGGCAAATGGCTCTCCGATATTGCCATGGACAACGAGGCGGATTGGCAAAGCTGGTTCGAGCATTATCGAACTTTCATCTTGCACTATGCGCAACTGGCGGAGAAGAACGGCATCGAAGCTTTGAGCGTCGGCGCCGAGCTGCACGCGACGGTTAAATTGCGACCGGACGATTGGCGCAAGATCATTGCTGAGGTGCGCCAAGTTTATCGCGGCCAGTTGACCTATTGCGCCAATTGGTATCAGGAATTTGAAGACGTCAAATTTTGGGATGAATTGGATTTCATCGGCATTCAAGCCTATTTTCCATTGAGCGAAAAGGAAAACCCGACCATTGACGAGTTGAAAAAAGGCTGGCAAGCGCATGTGGAAGCCATCGAGAAAATCCGGAAGCAATATCAAAAGCCGGTGATCTTTACTGAAATCGGCTACCGCAGCACAGCGGATGCGGCGATCAAGCCATGGGAATGGCTGCGGTCCTCTTCCAACGTTTTCAGCGAAGCTGAGCTGCAAACCCAGGCCAGTTGCTACGAGGCCTTCTTTCAAACTTTTTGGAATAAAGACTGGTTCACCGGCGCTTATATTTGGAAATGGTTTCCGACCTCCGGCCGAGGCTTCCGCCGAGGCAGCGACCCTTTTACGCCACAGAATAAGCCGGCAGAGAAGGTGATGGCGAAGTGGTACGGAAAAGCTGGCGGGTGAGTTGAAGTTGCGCGATAAATCGTAACGCGGCCATTGCTGTAACCAAAATGAATTGTTAATTGACAAGGGTTTCGCCTCGTCCGTGTTGTGGCTCCCTGTGGCTCAAACTTTTTCAACCTTCCGTCGTCCAATGAGTACAACGCAACCCCACTTGGACAAAAGGTTGTCCACCTAAAATAAATTACCTAACTTCGGAGATATATATGAAAACCGTATCCCAAATTGCAAAGCGCGCGTGCGTGTTATGCGTACCCGTGCTTTTTCTTCTCGCCGAGACCGGATTTGCCCAGTCGCAAGGCCGGGGCATGCCCGATTCAGCCCGAACGGCGGCGATGGTGGACACGGTCGCCCAAAAGCTGGCGCTTTCCAAAGAGCAGAAAGAGAAAGTCGGCAAGATTTATTTCGCAGCATTCGAGGAAAGCAGGAAGGCCTTTGAGAAGAACCAGGGAGATTGGCAGGCGAGGCGCGAAGCCCGTATGAAGATCAACGAGAAACGCGACAACGACGTGAAAGCGTTGTTGACCGAAGAGCAGAAAAAAATCTACGACAAATTCTTGCAAGAACAACGGGAACAGATGCAGAGACGGTTGGGTGGACGCCGGCAAAATTAAGCATCGTTAAAGTGAAATTATTGCTGAAAAGGCCTGCTGCCACAGGCAAAAACTTTTAAGCTCACAGAATAGAACTCTCGCGGAAAAAGCATTTAATTCCGTGAGAATTCCGCTTCAGTGAGCCAGGTTCTTTTTGGCTACGGCTCGTCGTTGAGGGTGAAGAAAAAAAATCGCGATAGGGTTTTTTCCGACAGTTACGTATTATAAAAAAGGACGAATCTTAATCAATTTTATGGAGACTTCAACGTGGAAAACACCTCTGTGCAAACTCGCAGAGAATTTTGCTTGCGAGCTTGTGAAGCCGCTACTTTGGCTGTGTTTGGCAGTACACTGGCTGCGCTCTTGGAGGGCTGCGGTTCGGATAACCCGGTTGATTCTTCCGGCGGTGCGGGTATCCCCAGGATTCAAGCTTCGGTCGCCGGTGGAACAATTACACTGACGATCGATGCCAATTCGCCGTTGGCCGCGGTCGGCAGCGCTGCACTCGTGCAAGCTTCCAACAGCTCGCTGCTCGTTGCCCGCACCGCGCAAGATACGTTCGCGGCAGTGACGGCGGTCTGCACGCACGAGGCATGCACCATCACGGGATACAGCAATCAAGTTTATACGTGTCCTTGCCACGGCTCACAGTTTAACACGACTGGACAAGTGCGGAGAGGTCCGGCAACGCGCGCGCTGCAGACATTTTCAACGCAATTCGCCAACAATCAGTTGGTCATTACGGTGTGAAAGATCATGAGAAGAAAATTTATCTTCTTCGTCGTGCTTGTGTTATCGTGGCGGATGACACTCGCCGATGAGAAGCAAGAAGTCGCCAGCCGCTGGCGTAGCGCCGAGATCAAAGTTGACGGCTCGGATAGTGAGTGGCCCGAGGCGATCACGTATTTGGAAAAAGAAAAGCTCGGCTTCGGCCTCAAAAACGATTCGAGCGATTTGTATATCTGCCTCAAATTCGATCGCGCCATCCAGCGGCAAGCCATGATGTTCGGCTTCACGCTTTGGTTCGATCCGGCGGCCAAGAACAAAAAAACATTTGGCGTGCGCTTTCCGATTGGCATGATGAATTTCGAGAGCGACTTTATGCCCGATCCGATGACGCCGATGGAAGAAGGCGGCGAGCGGCCAAAACAATTCACCGCGATGCTGCGCGAAGTCGAAGTGTTGGGGCCGGAGAAAGATGATCGCAACCGGTTTCTCGCCGGCAGCTCGTTCGGCATTCAGGCCGCCACTTTTGATTCGCCCGCCGGCCTCGTGTGCGAATTGAAAATTCCTTTGCAAAGCGCGCCCGGCCGGCCGTACGCGATTGCCGCGGCTTTCGGCCAAACGTTGAGCCTCGGTTTTGAAATGGGCGAGCTTGATCGGGACAAAATGCGCGAGCGCATGGGGCGAGAAGGCGGCCCGTCCGGCGGCGGAAGGCCACCTGGCGGCATGCCTCCCGGCGGTGGAACGCGCGGCGGCAGATTCCCCGGCGGCCGGCCGGAGGGTGGCCCTCCTGGTGGAATGAAAATGCCCAGCGCTTTCAAAGTCTGGAGGCGCGTCAATCTCGCCGCGAGCGCCTCCGCTTCGCGGCAAGAGTTCGCACCCCAAGACGATCTCGATAACATTCGCGTGTCCCTCGAAGCGAAAAACATTCCTTTGCGCGAGGCGCTGCAGCAAATTATGGCGCAAACCCAAGCGCAAATCGTATACAGCGACGCGCTGGTGAAAGATGTCAACGCCGGCTATTCCGGTAAAAATGTGACTTTGCGAAATGCCTTGAACAGCTTGCTCGCGCCGGCGGCACTTGATTATCGGGTGATGGAAGACGATCAAATTGTGATCATCAGACGCAACAAACTGAAAGCCAATCCCTAAATTTTGCAACGAAAAGAGAACCGCAACGAAAAAAAGCCTTTAACGGAAATGAATTCATGAAAATCTCTTCCGTGTGAATTCCATCCCGTGAGCGATCTTTTTTGTTGCGGCTCGCGTTGGGCAAAACGATTTCACCCTGTGTTTGGGTTTGAGGCATTCTTTGAAATTGGCGAATTCCCCTTTGTTGCGGTTCCTATTTCGTTGCGGGTTGTTTTTCGAGGTGATGAATGCAAAAACCATATTCAATACTATTTTTGCTCCTGTTCATTTTTGTTGCGCCGAGTCTGGCTGATGCTGGCGCCGACAAAGCCGGCCTTGACTCCATTCGGGTGAATTTCGAGGCGAATGATATTCCTTTGCGCGAGGCCTTGCAGAAGCTGATCGCGCAAACGCATTTGGAAATTGTTTATAATGACGCGCTCGTCAATGGCTTCAACGTCAATTGCGTTTGCAACAATGTTTCATTGCGCCAGGCGCTGGAGGAGTTGCTCCAATCGACGCCGCTCACGTTCGAAGTCGTGAAAGACAACCAAATCGTCATCGTCAAGCGCCGCGTGAATTTGAAAGGATCCGTCAAAGCCGCCGGCGAAACGCTGCCGTATGCCAACGTGCTCATCAAAAACACCTCGCACGGAACGCTGTCCAATGTCAACGGCTATTTCGTGCTCGTCAACGTGCCCGCCGGTTTGTGTACGCTGCGCGTGAGTTATATCGGCTACGAGCCGGTGGAATTGCCGGTGACGCTCACGGACGGCAAAGAGCCGCTCATCGTGAGCATGAAGTCGCAAATTTTGCGCGGCGAAGCCGTCACCGTGACCGCGGAGAAAAATTTTCAGACCATGCAAGTCGCCGAAGAGCCGGCCCAAGTTCGCCTCTCACCGCAACAAATCTCCGCGCTGCCCACGATCGGTGAGGCCGATATTTTTCGCGTGTTGCAGCTTCTGCCCGGCATCAGTGGCGTGAACGACGGCTCTTCCGGACTTTACGTGCGCGGCGGCACGCCGGATCAAAATCTCGTTTTGTTCGACGGCATGACGATCTATCACGTCGATCATTTTTTCGGCTTCATCAGTGCGTTCAACACCGAGGCCGTCAAAGACGTGCGCGTGTTCAAAGGCGGCTTTCCGGCGAAATTTGGCGGCAGAACTTCGAGCATCGTCGAGCTGACCGGCAAGTCCGGCAGCTTCGATCATTTTCAAGCCGGCGGCAGCGTGAATTTGTTGAGCGGCGGTGCGATCGTGCAAGCGCCCATCTCCGGCCGCGGCGCCTGGTTGCTCTCGATGCGGCGCTCGTATACGGATTTTATTAAAAGCGGCCTCTACAACAAAATTTATGACTCGATTACCGGCCAAAACAAATCCGCCGGTGAAGCGAGCAGATCCAATAACCAAGGCCCCGCCAGCCAGTCGCAACCTTTTCAGGCCATCACCGCGACGCCGGATTTTTATTATTATGATTTGAACAGCAAGCTGACGTATTTGCTCTCCGGACGCGATCGTTTGGCGCTGAGTTTTTACAATGGCCGCGACAATTTGAATCAAGCGCAAGATTTTGGTAACCTCACTTTTCGCCGCGGCAATCCGGAGGGCGGGCCGGCGCCGACGCGAGCGGCAACGGAGAATCTCACTTTGTGGGGCAACACCGGCGCCAGCGGCAATTGGTCGCGCGTGTGGAGCGACCGGTTCTATTCGAGCCTGCTCGCCGCCTATTCGAATTATTCCAGCGAAAGCCGCCGCGGCTTGAACGCCGCCGGAGACAACCAGAACACGCTCTTTCGCGCGTACAGCTCGTCGGAGGACAACGACGTCCGCGACGTGGCGCTGCGCTTTGACAACGAATGGCAGTTGCACAGATCACATCGTCTGGAATTTGGCGCATGGCTGTCGCGCACGAACGTGACGGTGCGCTTTATGGCCAACGACACGATCAACACGCTCGGGCGCGACGACGAGGCCGAGCAAGCCGCGTTTTATTTGCAGGACAAGTGGCAAGTGTTGCGGCGGCTGGAAGTGACGCTCGGCATGCGCGCCACAAACTACGCGCCGACGAAAACCACTTATTACGAGCCGCGCACGTCGCTTCGTTTGAATCTTCGTGGTGGGCTGTCGCTCAAAGGCGCGTGGGGAGAATATCGTCAATTCGTCAATCGCATCACGAATGAAAATGTGCTGGAAGGCAATCGCGATTTTTGGCTGCTGGCGGATGAGCGGCTCAGGCCGAGTTTTGCCGAGCACAAAATTCTCGGCGCGACTTACGAAAATCAGGATTATATTTTCGACGTCGAAGCGTATCACAAAGATCTCGACGGTGTGGCCGAATTTTCCCAGCGCTTTCGCCGTTCGCCGGAAGACAAGACCGAGGACCTCTTTTTCCTCGGCACCGGCGTAGCCAAGGGCATCGAATTTCTCGCGCAGAAGAAATTTGGCAAGTTGAATGGCTGGGCGAGCTACACGCTGGCAAAGGTGCAATATCGAATTTTTCCCTTCAATAACGGCGAGCCGTATCCGGCGAATCAGGATCGCCGGCACGAGATCAAACTGGTGGGCAATTACCGTCTCGGCAAATGGAATCTCGCCGCCACCTGGGTCTTTGCCTCCGGCGCTCCGTACACCGCGCCGGAAAATCAATATACCGTCAAAATGTTGGATGGCAGCGCGCGCAGCTACATTCACGTCGGCGACAAAAACGCCAACCGCCTGCCGGCTTATCATCGCATGGACGTGAGCCTCTGGCGCCAATTCAGCAGTGATTGGCTGGATTTGAATTTGGGCATTTCAGCTTTCAATCTTTACGACCACAAAAACGTGTGGTATCGCGAATATCTTCTGGACACCAATCCCGTCATCGTCCGCGAAGTGACGACGCTGGGCTTCGTGCCGACGGTGATGTTGCAGGTGAATTTGAAATAGAATTTTTTGTGAATGGCCAACGGATAAAAGCGACCAACGGATTCTAAAAATAATTTCTTTGGCGATTTTCTTTCGTTGCTGTTCCCTTTTCGTTGCAAGTTATTCGGCGAGAAAGATTATGGCTTTAACGATGCGTAAAATTATTTTGTTTAGCTTCGTTGCGGCCTTGGGTGGTTGCGACTCGGTCTCGCCGCTGTTGCCGGAAAAGGAGCTGCTCGTCGTGCGCGCGTATCTTTACGCCGGCGAGCCGGTGACCGACGTGCAATTGACTTCGACTTTTGAGTTGACGTCGGACGATGCCACCGGCCATCCCATCAACGATGCAAAAGTCAGTTTGGAAAAAGCCGACAAAATTTATTTGCTCATGGCCAGCACTGGCGACAGTGGTTACTATCATTACGCCGGCAATGACCTGGCCGTACAAGCCGGCGACCGTTTCACAATTTCGGTCGAGCATAATGGCCGGCTCGCCACCGGTGAAACGATCATTCCTGCACCCCCGCAGAATGTCACACTCACCCAAAACGAAATCTTGATCGATTCGAGCACGCCTTTCGACACTACATCCATCACCGTCAGTTGGCAAGGAGAAGATACGTTTTATTTCGTTGTGGTGGAAAATTTAGAGGCCTCGCCAACTCCCATCAATCAATCCCCCTTCCCTGGCGGGCCGCGAGAACAGCTCAAGACGCTTCGTTCCCGTCCGATACGCGAAAACCGCTTCAGCATTCAGCGCGTTGATTTGACTTATTTCGGCGCGCACCGTGCGAAGGTCTACAAAGTTAATCGGGAATATGCCAGCTTGTATGCCTTTGGCCAACAAGACTCGCGCCATCTCAACGAGCCGGAGACGAACATCAAAAACGGGCTGGGCGTGTTTGCGGGGTTCAGCAGCACGGCGGTGAATTTTCGTGTTGTCAGGCAATAGTTGATTGCATAACCACAACGACTTCACTCTAAAACGGGAGCATCAGTTCAAGTCAGAGTTGATGCTCCCGTTTTTTATTTTCATTTCTGGGAATATGATGTTCACCAGCATTGGCTAACTTCGAAAAATTTGATTCTCGTCGTAACCGATCCACTCATTTTGTTGCCGTATCAGAAAAAAAACTTGTAAATCGTCCAGATAAACATAAAAAACCCCAATAAACGCAATACCCAGGGGTTTAACTTTAGCAAGAGCACCTGGGAACTCTCGTCGATATCGACAATATCTTTCTTCAGTAATTTTTCGATTATCCGAGTGGCTCTTAAGATAATAAAATAAATCCAGCGCGGAACCACGACATCATCTTTTGGTTCTGGCTGGATTTTCAAACCAACACTCTGGTCTTTTCGCGTCGAATCCGTTTCTCCAACATTGGACGCCGCAGTATTTTGCGCTGCATCCTTTGAAATATGCTTTTTGTGGTCTTGCATTGGAAACTCCTTTGAGTAATGTTATGCCTTATAAGGAGCCCAATGCAAGATCTGAAGATCTTAGTTAGCCATCAGGGGCTCCTCGCGGCAAAAGTGAATAATGAAGTGTTTTTACTTTCTGGTTTGGAGCTATACTCCCATCTGCTCTGGAATTAAAGTCGTTAGAGCTTGCTGAGTCGATAACTGAGAAATCGTCAAGTCCAATATCATTGACATCATAGATGCGAATACCCGGTTGCACTTCATGAGTATAAATATGATTGTCTACCGAGGTTAATCGACATTCAAACTCTTTATATTTCCAGCCATTTGTAAACGAAATGAAATGACAAGGCAATGCTTTATATTCAGAATCGGACAAACCATACTTCAACCAGTCATTCGTATTATAAGATTGAGTTCTAAGCAGCTTAGAACACACTTTCCTCCATGCTCGCAATACGGTAATCGTATTGATGACATCATCACCGACGCCAGCAATTGGATAATCGGCGCTAATGACACCCAAACCCGAGGTACGAGAATCAAAAGTCGTCGTCACACCCGAATTGGTGGGCGGCGTACCAATACCACCGCTCATGCTCCAGTTGACGGAAAAATCGCCGAGGCAATTGCCGGTGACACCGTAACCGACCGCATGCAAGATCAAGATTTGATCGGTGGTCAAATTTTTCGTGTCGACTTCTGGGTCGTTGTCGGAAGCACCTTCCACGATTCGAACATAACCCAAAGCGTCGGTCTTGGCAGCAATCGTATCGATGGCATCATCAATTAAAGAAAGATGGTACTTGCTAATCACGCCAAGCACAAACCTGGCCGAAACATTGATGACATTGCTAACATCATCTGTCACACTAGCTTGATCCGTGTTGATAATTTCGCTTCCCGGCATGGTGAGCGTCGTGCTGATGCTTGCCATTGGTAAAACGGCGGTGATACTGTCGTAACCCCTCAACTTCTTCACCAACATATCGTAGAAATAGTTATCTTTTGCATCATATCTGTCCGCGTCGAACTCGACGATCATTATTTGGATGGTGTCGGTAGCGTCATTAAACTCGGTAGCCTTATTAAACAAAACTGTGTAGTCGGCGATAATACCGGCCACACACCCAATGCCGTTGAGAATCCAGTTCTCGCTGATATCATAGAAGCGATTGTCCTTAGAAATAAAAAAGGCTTTGCAAATCTCTTGAGTTTTGTTTTTAAACTCAGTTGATCTACAAAGCCTTACCAAACAACTCATTTCAAGAAAGAGGAGGGCAAGCAATAATGTCATACAGATGGAGTAAGATCCACAACTCGTTCTAATCGATGACATGGCCCAATTCACAGGCTCGGGCCTAATATTTTTGCTTCGATATATTTTCGGCAAGCCTTGCATGTGATTTTACCTATTTTGCTGGCGAACGCAGGGCGTCGTAGCTTAAAGTTTTTGCAACGAAACTTTCTTTTTCATCAGATTCAGTCTGAACCTTCAGAACAAGCTCTCTACCGCTTTGCAAATCTTTTGCAAAATCAGCAAAAAGCACAACCAAACGTCGAATAGACTCTGCTTTGTTCCAGCCTAACTTCTCCTTCAAAACGGCGAAAGCCTCATTGATTTCGGCTGGCAGTCGTAATAAATACGATGAATCTTTTTGTTTGGTTCCACGCATTATTGTGAATTTCACAATTTGATGGTTTTTTGCTCAGATACATGTTTTATAACTACTCTTATTATAAGAAGTATTATATTCATTGTCAAGGATTTTTTGAAAGTTTTTGCAAATTTTTTTTGAAGCTAAAATTGCCCTCTCCACGCCAGCTTCGCGCGCTTGACTTTTTGAAGCCGGTTGAGTACCTTTAATCGTCATTGCATCAAGTGTACATTCTGCAGACGCTTTTAAATGATTTTCTGCTCATTCGAGGAGGTGGATCAATGGATGCTTTAGGTGCTCATCCGAAATGCTCTCGCAGCGCAACGTTCACGATAAAACTTTTTCTACTCCTTTTCAGCACGGCGCTATTTGCAACCAGTTTTTCTTCCCCCCAAAAAACAAATACAATTCACCTCCGCGCCAATCAAATCGGCTACTTGCCCGAAGACCCCAAAATCGCGATCGCGTTTTCGTCGCAACTGGCAGACAAGCGGCAATTCGAGATCATCGAGGCGGCTTACGGCCAACGGGTTTGGGGGCCGGCAAAACTTGGCGTGAATGCCGGCGCGTGGGGAAATTTTGCTTTCCACTATCGTCTCGATTTCAGCGCTTTGAAGAAAGCCGGCCGTTTCAAATTGCGCATTATCGGGACGGATTTTGTGTCTCTTCCCTTCAACATTGGGCCGGAGGTTTATAATTCAAAACACGAATTTTTGCTCGCGTACATGCGCCAACAGCGCTGCGGCTACAATCCATTTCTCGATGTCGTTTGCCATAAAAAAGATGGGCGGGCGATGTACGGCCCGATGCTTGACAGCACGTATTTCGATGTCAGCGGCGGCTGGCACGATGCCGGTGATTATCTGCGCTATTTGCTGACTTCGAGCAACGCCACCGCGCGAATGCTGTTTTCCTATCGTGAAAATCGCGGCAAATTTCGCGATGAGTTTAATACGCTCGGGCAAAAGGGCGCCAATGGCATTCCGGATATTCTCGACGAAGCGCGTTGGGGCCTCGACTGGATGTTGAAAATGCATCCGGCGCCGAATTTGCTTTTTCATCAAGTTGGCGATGATCGCGATCACTCCGGTTGGGAATTGCCGCAAGAAGATATTTCAGATTATGGCTGGGGAGCAGGGAGTTATCGCGTGGTTTATTACGCCAACGGCAAACCGCAGGGACTCGGCAAATTTAAAAATACTTCCACCGGCATCGCCAATCTTGCCGGCCGGTACGCCGCGGCAATGGCGATGGCGGCGCAAATTTGGCAAAATGATTTGCAGGATAAAAATTTTGCCGAGCGCTGTTTGCAAGCAGCGCAGGAAGTTTATGCGATGGGCAAAAAGCAAACTGGCTGCCAGGAAGGCACGCCCTGCCGCGCGCCGTATCGCTATTACGAAAACACCTGGGCCGATGACATGGAATGGGGCGCGGCGGAATTGTTTCGGGCTACTGGAGAGAAAATTTATCTCGACGAGGCCAAAATTTTCGCCCGACAAATCGGCGCGACATCGTGGATGGGCGCGGACACGGCGCGGCACTACGCGTTTTACCCGTTTGCCAATCTCGGCCATTATACACTGCACTCGCTCGTTGACCGCGTCTTTCAAGACACGCTCGCCGGTTTCTATCGCGAGAGTTTGGAAAAGATGCTGACGCGCGCCTACAAAAATCCGTACCGCATTGCCGTGCCGTTCATCTGGTGCTCCAACAATCTCGTGGTGAATTTTATCACCCACGGTTTGCTTTACGAAAAAATGACCAACGACAAGCGTTATCACGAACTGATCGTCGCGCATCGCGATTGGCTGCTGGGGCGAAATCCGTGGGACATTAGCGCGTTTGTCGGCATTCCTACTGAAGGCGGCAACACCCCGCAATTTCCGCATAGCGTGATTGCCGATAAAACGAAACGGCAAATCACCGGCGGGTTAAATGACGGTCCGGTTTATGGCAGCATTTACAAGAGCCTCATCGGTATTCGTTTGACGCGCGAAGATTCGTATGCCGAGTTTCAATCCGATCTTGTCGTCTATCACGACGACCTCGGCGATTATTCCACCAACGAGCCGACGATGGATGGAACCGCGGATGCCGTGTATTTTATGGCGTGGTGGGCGAGGAATGGGGTTCAGTAATATTTGCTTCGGCCCGGGTATAAAATCGCTCGGCAATCATCAATCCGAGTAAGCACAATGCGGACAAACCACAATTAAAAAATAAAAACAAAACCGCAGACAGACGCCAAAGCATCGTAAAAATATTTTTGCAAGATGATTGTGGCAAAATAATTTAAAAGCTTTTAAACCGCGAATGGACGCCAATGAACGCGAATAAAAAATTCGCGTCTATTCGCGCTCATTAGCGGTTGAATTTTTTGCCCACAAAAGCAACAATTTCACTTTTGAAAAATTGTTGGGAGAGCAAATACAATATTACGCCGCCAACAGCGAGAAATCCATCGCCGGCGCGGAATGGGTCAGCGCGCCAATCGAAATGTAGTCAACTCCGGTGGCGGCAATGGCCGCGACGTTTTCCAGGCTCACATTGCCCGAGGCCTCCAAACGCGCGCGGCCGGCAACCAATTCCACGGCTTCGCGCATTGCGGTGAGCGACATGTTGTCCAACATCATGTGCTGCACTTCGAGTCGCAGGCATTCTTCCACATCGTGGCGCGTTTGCGCTTCCACTTCCAAGCCCCAATCGCGGCCATGGCGCCGGCTAAATTCCCGGCACTTCTCCACCGCGGCAGCAATACTGCCGGCAGCCGCAATGTGATTTTCCTTGATCAAAAACATATCGTGCAGCCCCAGGCGATGGTTGCGGCCGCCGCCGCACTGCACCGCATACTTTTCCAACACGCGCCAACCGGGAGTCGTTTTGCGGGTATCAAGAATCTTCGCTTTGGCGCCCGCCACCGTCTCGACAAATTTGTGCGTCAGCGTGGCAATGCCGGAAAGCCGCTGCAAAAAATTCAGCGCCACCCGCTCGCCGGCGAGTATCGAAGCCATGGGTCCGTAGAGATGCGCCACTTGTTGCGCCGGCACGACCGGTTCGCCGTCTTGCGCGAGCAGGTCCATATCGACCGGCGGATAAATGCGCTGGAACACGCGGCCGGCGATTTTGAGTCCGGCGATAACACCGGGCGCCTTGACGATGATCACGGCGCTGCCGATTTTCATTTTGTGCGCCAGGCTGCCGCTCGCCATCGCGCGCGAGGTGATGTCACCGGCCTCGCCCAAATCCTCCGCCAGCGCCAGATCGATGAGATTGTTGGCCGCGTGCAGGGCGGCTTGCTCGAGGTTGAGGTTTTGTAACATGATGCAAGCTAAAACGTTTGTACAATAAAATCAAGTCATTTTGTTCAACCCACTAAACACACGAAAAACGCGAAAAGGTTGCTTGACTTTTAAAAAGTGACGGCGTATCTTTTCACTCACCATTAATGATGATATAATTGTGGGCGAAAAATTTTTCTGCGCGAGGTTGTTCATGGACAGAACGAACCGGTGGTGCTTGTTGCTCGTCATCGCCTTTTCAAGTTTATGGCTGCATTGTTCGACCAATCCAGGGAATTGCCCGCCGGCGGATTGGGTGCTGCGCAACGGCGCGATTTATACGATGGATGCCGCGCGCACTTGGGCCGAGGCCGTGGCTATCGACGATGGACGCATCGTTTATGTCGGCGGTGAAGATGGCCACAAACGCTGGCAGGGCGCGCGCACCAAGCTCGTCGATCTGCAAGGCAAAATGCTGCTGCCCGGTTTTCATGACTCGCACGTGCATCCGGTCAGCGGCGGCGTCGAATTGGGCGAGTGTAATCTCAACGGCCTTGACACGCAGGAACAAATCCTTGAGACCATTCGCCGCTATGCCGAGCAAAATCCGAGCGCGCCGTGGATTCGCGGCGGCGGTTGGGACTTGCCAATTTTTCCGAATGCCAATCCCCACAAATCGCTGCTCGACCAGATCGTTCCGGAGCGTCCGGTTTTTCTCTCGGCTGCCGATGGCCACTCTGCTTGGGCAAATTCGAAGGCGTTGCAAATTGCCGGCATCACCAAAGACACGCCGGATACACCGAACGGTCGCATCGAGCGCGATCCGAAGACAGGCGAGCCAACGGGCACTTTGCGCGAGGATGCGATCGCACTCGTCTCAAAGCATCTGCCCGCGCATACGCCGGAGGATTATCTGAACGGTTTACGCCGTGGTCTCGAAATGGCCAATCGCTTCGGCATCACCTCACTGCAAGAAGCGAGCGCCGATGAAGACCTTCTCGAAGCCTACATGGAGTTGGATCGTCGCGGTGAATTGACCGCGCGCGTCGTGGCGGCGATGGAGGTCGATCCGGCCCAGGGCGTGGCGCAAATTGCTCGCTTGAAAGAACTGCGGCAAAAATATCAGGGCGCCAGACTCCGAGCCAATGCCGTCAAAATTTTCGCCGATGGTGTGATTGAAGCGCGCACCGCCGCAGTTTTGGAGCCTTATCTCGACAAGCCCGGTGATTTGGGGAAGGCCAATTTGGATCCTGAAGTTTTCAAAGGCTTGGTCACCGCTTTGGATCGTGAAGGTTTTCAAGTTCATGTACACGCCATCGGCGACCGCGCGATTCGCATGGCGCTCGATGCTTTTCAAAGCGCGGTGTTGGCTAATGGCAGGCGCGACTCCCGCCATCATATCGCTCATCTCGAATTGTTCAATCCGCAGGACATTCCCCGCTTTCGGCAGCTTGGCGTGATTGCCAATTTTCAGCCGCTGTGGGCGTATGCCGATTCTTATATCACCGAGCTGACCGAGCCGGCGCTCGGCCCGGCGCGTTCGCGCTGGCTTTATCCGATTGCGAGCATGTTGAAAACCGGCGCCATGATGGCGTGCGGCAGCGATTGGTCGGTGTCGTCAATGAATCCTATCGACGCAATGCAAATCGCAGTCACGCGACGCGGTTTGGAGGACAGCACCGGCGCGGCGTGGATCCCGCAAGAGTTGGTCGAATTGCCGGCAATGCTCGCCGGTTATACGATCAACGGCGCGTATGTGAATTTTGAAGAAAAAGAAACCGGCTCGATTGAAGTCGGCAAAGCCGCGGATTTGATCGTGCTCGACCGCAACCTGTTTGAGATTCCGGCGCATAGGGTTCATCGCGCCAAAGTGCTGCTGACGCTGTTGGAGGGCAAAGAAGTTTATCGGGATTCGACGTTTGTGGTTGGACGTTGAGCGTGAAGCGTAAAACGTTTTACGAGCTAATCAATTTTTGTTCAATGCAATGTGCTTGTCAATTTTCATTCCGATTTTGGCCCGTAGCTTTGGGCGCTCTATTTGTCCGGAGACGACGGCTTGCGCCAATAAATGCAGGACTTCTTTTTCCGAAATCCGCTTGATCTCGGCATGGGTCAAGATAGCTTTTGCCAAATTCACAAGCTGGCGCGCTGACAGCTCGACAAGATCACTGTGACAATTCTGGTTGACTATCTCGTCCGGTGAATTTCCCTTGGAAGGTCGAATGACGATATTGATTTCTTTTAAAACTTGCTGATCAAAGAGGGCATAGTCGAGATTGGAAAGGTCGTCGCAATTTGCTGCAAGCGCGGCGGCGACGCGAGGAAGATTGGACTTGTCGTCGTCAATTTGCCATACGGAAAGCGCATTATCGTTCGTTGCCAGATCACCTAATGGATCCGCCGGTATATCATCTTCCAACAGCCAAGGAAAATACGATTGGCTATATTGATGCCATCTGGCTTTCCGTATTTTTCTGAGGATCAGCGGCATTGCTCAGAAGCCTCGAGTTGCATCAGAACTTGCGCCAAATCCTCGCGGAGTGCGGCGTGTTTTTCCTTTTGGATCGCCTGTTTGAGGCAAGTGATGGCATGCGGGTCATCCATGGCAGCCAAGCCCAATGCAGCACCATCCCGGACTTGCGCCGAAGAGCAAAAAAGGCCGCGTTCCAGCAGCCACAAACGGGCGTTGTCGGTCGGCATATGATCCATGCGGCCAAACCAGCGCAACGCCTCGGCCGCAACTTCAGCGCTAACGATTTCTGAAATGATGGGATGAGCGATGGCTTTGACCGCCGCGTCGCCATGCTCCTCGACGAGAGCGACAAGTTCGTTGGAGAACTCACTCTCCATGCCGTCTTCAAAACGTTGATCCGTTGCGGCGGCAAACAAAGCTGCGATTTTTTGTCGAATTTCTTCGCGGCGATCTTGCTGGATAGCGGCGCTCTTTTCAAGCCACTCGGCCTGATCGTCTTCCCGCAAAGGCAAAACCGCCGAACTCAAGGTTTCCGTTGGCCAAGGCGAAGACACGGCAAACTCTGAAACACTTTTTTGCGACATGCAATGATCCACCGATTAAAATTGATCTTGCTTCCAATCCAATCGTTGTTATTTTACATTTAAAGATACCACCTAGCGGCTTGAATGTCAAGTCAAATTCAAATAAATCTATCGGGCGGGGACAAAGCCATGTCAAACGGAAATCACTACGACGCTTTCCTGAGCCTGAATAGCGAAGATCGGGCCGCGGTTGAGGCCATCGCGCGCTGGCTTGAGGACAAAGCTGATCTCAAAGTTTGGTTGTACACCTGGAACATGATCCCCGGCGAGCCGTTGCAGGAAAGCATGGAAGAGGCGCTGGATCGTTCCCATTGCTGCGTCGTCTTTATCGGCCCCAATGGCATCGGCCCGTGGCAAAATGAAGAAATGCGCACCGCCTTGGAAGACCGCGTCCAGGGCAAACAGCTTCGTGTGGTGCCGGCGGTTTTGCCAGGGGCACACCGGCCGCAGGAAGAGAGCAAGCTGCCCAGATTCCTGCGCCGCCTGGCGTGGATAGATTTTCGCGACGTCCAGGATGAAGAGGCTTTGCATCGTTTGCGTTGCGGCATTTTTGGAATTCCGCCTGGCCGCCAGCCGGAAAGCGCGACGCCCGAAATCATTTGTCCCTTTCGCGGCCTGGAAGTTTTTCGGGAAGAAGATGCGCACTACTTCTTTGGTCGCGAAGCGGTGGTGCAGCGTTTGTTGGAGCATCTCCAGACCAATCGTTTTCTTGCGGTGCTGGGACCCTCGGGCAGCGGCAAATCTTCGGTGGTACGCGCCGGTCTCATCCCCGCATTGAAAGGCCGAGTGGCGATGGGCGAAGAGCGAAAGGCGCTCGCCCTACCCCCATCGCCACTCGCCCTTCACCCTTCGCCCTTCTTATACACGATTTTCACCCCCAAAGAGCGACCCTTGGAAGAATTGGCTTTTGGGCTGCAGCGGATATATAAAGAGATGGGTGAGGAGCGGCCCACTGAAAAATTGCTCAGCCGCCTGCAGGAGAGTGAAAAAAGCCTGCACTATATCGCCGGAGAAATGGTGCGAGCCGCACAAGCCCGGCAACTTTTTCTCGTCATCGATCAATTCGAGGAAATCTTTGCGCAGACCAGTGACGAAACCGAGCGCCAACAGTTTTTAAATCGATTGCTCGCTGCGGTTGAAAATTCGGGCGGCCCGACCGCGATGATCCTCACCATGCGTTCCGACTTTTTGGGCAAATGCGCCGCTTATCCTGATCTCAATACCTTTGTGAGTGAAAATTTCATTCAAATCGGGCCGA
>Ga0247727_10001057_pt1 | contig 67147 bp, 73 predicted proteins | sample WisWelCaveWW1625_FD_202498 | JGI IMG/M metagenome (GOLD analysis project Ga0247727, IMG submission 202498) | Biofilm microbial communities from Wishing Well Cave, Virginia, United States - WW16-25 | ecosystem: Environmental > Aquatic > Deep subsurface > Groundwater > Cave microbial mat | place... | reverse complement strand
GGCCACACATATTATTTTTTTCCTCTATCCTATATTTTATAAGCGGCCACCCGAACTTTTTTCTCATTCGACAGGGGTAGTTTTCTCCTTTTGTGATTTTTTTTACTGTCTAGGCTGGTTTTTTTTTATTACTACTATGTATACTAATACTACTATAAATAATATTTATTACTATATTATGCTTATAATATCTAACGTGAACCGACAAATTTCAGCGTGCAACGGTCGGGCACTCTCGCGACCCCAAGGCATTAGTATTACTTTTAATATTATTTATTGTAGCTCCATTCCCGGAAGTCACTTCCGGCCTGCGTCGCCGTTGCTACTGGAGCTAATAATCCAGGTCTTAACTACTAATTCTTTAATAATTAGATTGCGCAATATAGCTTATTAGCGTTATTCATATAGCCTCTTAGCGCCCTTACTTACTATTGCCCTCTGTACAACGCACTATCCCCCTTCCTCGTCATCTTATTCTCCTTATCAAAACACCTATTACATTCCCCATTATGCAACGAACTCTTGATCCACAACCCACACCCTTTACACCTACGACGATAACTCTCATACTTAGGATGCTTAGCCAATGTTTCATTCACTAACTCAAACCCGGCCAACTCCAATTGCGCCAAAGTCATAAAATCCTTAAACATATATTTCCTCCATATTTCCTCCATAGTAAACCTACAACCCCAATATACCTAATATCCTACAATAAGTCTATTCATATTTACATCTGATCCTGCAAGCAACTCCTAAGTAGTACATTAGCACGCCTTCCTTTCTAACCAACCCACTCCCAAACTCTGCCTTTATTGCCAAATTCTAACCTCCTCGTAACCTCCTGCACCTTCACCACTGGTATATGTATAAATATCTCAACCCTACCGACCGACTTATATCCCCTCCCCACCGCATTCTCTCTTACACACTTATAAAAAAAAACATATTTGGGTCTATATTTGGATCGGAGAGCGTCAGATATGTATACATATCGGGGAAATAAAAGGACTTACGGCCACACACCTCGCGCGTTCTAATAAATCCACACAACCCCACATATCTTACATATACCCTCACATACTAGAACCTAGCTATATTCCATTTACTTTATACACAATTTGTACTTCACTTTTATCCTATTTCCCCTCCACTTTCTACTTATTTATCCCTAAAACCTAAATATACCCTTGACAACCCCACCTTGTCCGTCTACAATCCTCATCGTTATGGCAAACCATTCCAAGAATCCAGTCAACAAACCCTCTCGCGGCAGAATGTCCTCGATTGCAATCGCTGAGGTAGCCGAGCGTCTGGGAGAAGACCCGGAGGTAATCGCGGCGGCTAACAATACGCACGCCGGAAATCGCTTCCAAGGGCCGTCCACCAAGGGCAGCAAAATAACCTCCCTCTACCTTCCAACGGGGCTTAACGAAAAGCTCACAAAATTCTCAAAACAATTCGGCGTAAGCAAATCCTCCATCGCTCGTCGCGCGTTTGAGATGTTCATAAACGCTTGCGAACTCGGCTATAGCGATCCTTTTATGGTGGTGTTTGCTCCAGGGACAGAGAGGCTATACGAGAAGTCTAAGAAGCTGCGGAAACAAGAAGCGCGGGAACCTCAGGTAGAATTCGCGGATGAGCCTTCAGTTGCAAACGCGCCGCTAACCCCGGAAGCGCAAGCGGCCAAAATCTACGAACGCCGCCAAGCCTCCAAACAAGTCGCGGGTCAAATGAAACTGATCGCCCTCATTGACCAACAACACAAGACCCATTCGGTGTTCGCGTCGCATCCGTGCGAACCGGTTATGTTTTTGACGGATGTTGAATCTGAAGTGCGGGAAGAACTGCTGGATAATTTGAGAACAAACTACGGAATCTCTGGCTTGCTTTTGGAACAAGTAGTATTTGTGGATAGCGCCGGGAATTTATTTGATAGCGAGGGAACCTGGCTGGACCCGGAGGCAAGAGCATACAATGGATCGCGGGGGCCGAAGGGGATGAACTTGTTGCTGGCGGGGATTACGGAAGGAGGTTGGTTGCCCTCGCCGGGGAACCACAATCCAGAGGTTGTTGCGTTGATGCGAAGGGACAAGCCGGAGATACGCGAGATTTTGGAGAGGCACGGACTTTAAAAATGCTCTACCTCGACCTCCAACTTCCACACAAATACAAAGCCACGACGTTCTCCGAGCGCCGCGACTTACTTCTATTGTTACCTGAGCGCGGAATCGAGGGCACCCTCGCGCGCTTATGTCTCAAGAGCGGCCAACGCGCAAACTCCATAGACATCCCCTTTCGTTATATGCAACAAGACGCGCTGTTGTGGACTCTCGAACAAGCTCTGGTAGAGCGGGACCGAGCAGACGTGAAGCGAGCGCAACGAGTACGGACCCTAGCCGGAGAGCGAAAGCACACGACGGCGATAGTTGCAAAAGCTAGCATTCTCACCCCCAAGCAAAAGCTGTTCAAGGCTTGGATGCAATACTTTCGAGCCGTCGTGATGCGAACACCCACGAGTGAAATTGCGAGGGAGATCGGCGTTCATTATACGACTTGGCAGGATTGGGAGAGGATGGACGTGCGGAGGGCGAGGGTGTTGCCGCGACGGGAGTGGTTCACACTACTATGGCGTTGGTGGCGGGCGAACATTGACGAGAAAGTGTGGCATAATAACCACAAGGTCAAAGATGTGAAGTGGGAGGAAGTCACTTCCCCCAGCGAACGTGAGAAATTGAAATTGCTATGGCGTCCACATTCGAGGCGATTTCACAATCGGAGGTTGCTAGAAATATGACACCAACCGTCAAATACGACTTTACCATCAAAGCCCTCACCGAACTCCTAGCCAGCGAATGCGGCTGCGAGGATGGGCATTGGGAATTGGGGATGAATTTTAATATTGTTCCGATTTCCATACGCGAAAACGGAGTAGCGAGCGCGCCGAGCCTAGCCGTGCAGGTTACAAACATCAGCATAAACAAAGTTCCTGCGCCAACGGATCGCTCAATTGAGATCAAAGATGCAAACTGGCTAACCAAAGAACAGGAGAACGACTGAGATATGATCCCAACAAAAGTAAGTGAACAACCCGACTCGAAACCCCGCGCGGAAGAAGCGGCGGTAGCGGGGAAAATCTACAACCCCCTCAACGGGAACGAACTCCGAGAACTGCTAGGGATTAAAGTAAAGCGCGCGTTAGCGGAGGCCGAGATCGCCGAAAGCGCCCAAGTCCACATCGCCAAAACCATAGACAACGAACTCTCCAAACACGCCAGCTTATGCAGCGACGTAGTGGGATTTCCGAAGGCGGACGTGACGTGGAGGCTTTCGTTACGTGGGGGAGGCGAGAGTGGAGGAATGGATATTTGCAATGTGACGTTTGCTTTCAGTATTGCGCAGTTTCCCCAAGAAGAAGGCAGAGGAATTTCCGGGGAGATAGCCTTTCTAATCACCAACGCAGCCTTAGAGCGGGACTGCGGATTTGGTGAAAAGTTCAATTGCGACGAAATCCCCCCGGACGCAATACGAATAATGAACGATCTTCCAGTGCCGACGCCGACGAGAATCGCGCACACAGGGTCGAAGGGAGAAGCGTTATTGCACGATAAGCCGAAAGTGGCTACGGGAGCGCAGAAGGGGGCGGTTCAGAAACAGTTTGCAAACAAAGGAGAACAGAAGTAATGGCTGACGAAGAAATCAAATATGAACCTATTCAACAATTTTTCGCCTACGATCATCTTCCCTCGGACTTGCAGGAAGTAAGCAAGCCATTTGGAGAGTTGGCGAAGAAGCTCGTTGCGGAACTGCCAAGGAACCCGGAGCGAACAGTTGCGCTCAGGAAGTTGCTTGAAGCTAAGGATGCGGCGGTGAGGGCGAAGTTATACAAGGGGTAGCGTACCTGCTATGATTCTCAAAGACATTCTCTTGGAGCTACGAGCGATTCGGATTGGCATCAACACCATAATCAACCGGCATTTGGTTGGAGAGCTTGATTTGCTTAGACGCGCGCAGGAAGAAGGCAGCAAACTTGAGAAGTTCGACCGGAGAGCGCCATTGGGCACAGATGCCGTCATCCACTTCAACCCTGAGAAGCGTCAGGACGAAGACTGGAAGCGCGCGGCAGGGGATGAGACTGAAGCCACATTGCTGGAACTCTTGGAAATTTATGGACCAGAGGAAGTCGAGAAAATGATGGAGGGGCTACGATACGACGATGGCAAACAACTCAAAAATCTCCACGGTAACGACTAGACGTAAAGGGATGTATAAGCGCCGACCCCAGGGACTCACGGCGGCGACTAGGCGAGGACGAAGAGTGTGGGCGAAGCGGGAGGGAAGGCAGCAATCAACGGTGAAGGTAAAAGAATGAGAGTATTGGTAGCTTGCGAGTTTAGCGGGATTGTTCGAGAAGCCTTCGCGCGCCTAGGACACGATGCCTGGAGTTGCGATCTACTGCCCTCAGAGATTCCGGGTAATCACATAATGGGAGACGTGTTTCATATTATTCGACCGGGAAAATGGGACCTGCTGACTGCGCATCCGCCTTGTACTTATCTGTGCAACTCTGGGGTACGGCATCTTTACGATAAGGTAAATGGGAAAGCTCGATGGCGCGCAATGCACAAGGCAGCGCAGTTTTTCGTGGAGTTGCTGGCTGCGCCCATTCCGCTGATTGCCATTGAAAATCCCATAATGCACAGCCACGCGCGCACGTTGATTAAACAAACATATAGCCAAATAATCCAGCCGTGGCAATTCGGGCACGGAGAAACAAAGGCGACTTGTTTGTGGTTGAAAGGGCTTCCTGAGTTGAAACCGAGCAAAATAGTGTCCGGGAGAGTCGCAAGGGTTCACTTGGAGCCGCCGTCGCAGGAGAGATGGAAAAATCGCAGTCGTACCTATCAGGGGATTGCGAACGCAATGGCGAAGCAGTGGGGGAGGTTGTAAGGGATGCCGAGAAAGAAATTCGGGACTAAATTGCAACTTGGGGAATACGAAATTCATATTCCGGTTACGAATGGGGAAGGCGCTTCCGCAGCGACTATTGTTAAAAACATCCCAAAGTCTGACCAACCCCCATTGCCCATCACCCACGTCCCCCTCAGCGAACACCTCTTTCCTCTCTTCGACGGCCTTATCGTCCAAGGGCGCTCCGGGATCGAAGCGATTATATTGCTCGCGCGGATGGGCGCGCACAGATACGACTCGCTGCGCAAGTTCGCCCTTGCGTGGGAGGATTTGCATCAGCAACAACTATTTCCTACCGAGGAATTCCGAGAACCCTCGTTGGAACAGGCTTGCGACCTGGCCAAACTTCCCTACGAGGACTTCGTAGGGGACCTTTGTAAAGCTATCTATTGGTATGGACTCGAAGCCGCGAAAATCCGGTTGCAATTGCAGATGAACTCCGTCGTGGACGCTTCCATTCGCCAAGCCGTCGAAGGCGAACGCCACGGCTTCAACGACCGACAACTGCTGATGAAGGCAGGAGGGTTGATCCAAGAAGGCCCTGGGACGGTTGTGAACGTCAACCAACAGAACGTCACCAATAACCTTGCGATGGGGTTGCCACAGTGGGAAGAGACGGATAAGGTGCTCACAAAGGCGTTGAATGGGAGAGAGGTAAAAGCGTTGCCGGAAGCCCCCGTGATAGAAGCCGAGATCGTGGAAGAAGAATGTATTCGAGAAAAGTTGTTGCCAACCGAATAGCCCAGTTAGAAAGCGATGGTAAATCGCTGATCTATTACACCCCTGCCTACATTCAGGCTTGCATCTCCCACCTTGAGTCCTTAGCTATCCGCGACGACAAACGACGAGTCGTGGAACTTCAACGTCCGCTCACGAAAGACGAACAACAGTTCATCTCGAACGAAAGGTTGTTGTGCGGACTGGATTACTTGCATTGGGCCGAGAATTACCACTACGTGCGGCACGCTGAGACGCTGGCGCTCGTGCCTTTCAAGCAAAACAAATACCAACAGGTGTTGACGCTCGCCCAAGCGGAATTGGAGGAGCAAGGAAAGCCTGTTGTGGTGCAGTTGCTTAAAGCCAGACAGGGAGGAGGCACGACCGACACTACTAGCAAGATAATGCACCGAATGCTATTCGTGCCTGATAGCGCCGCTGTTATAGGCAGTAGTGATCCTGATAAATCGTGGCTACTCTCAGAGATGATCTCGCGCTCTTTGCCTAAGCAACCTTGGTGGCTCATTCCACCGGACGTAAAAGAGTATCAATCAGGCGAAATTTTCTTGCGCTGTGACTCCCGCAACTCCTACATCTCAATTCAGCACGGCACACAGGGAACGGGGATTTCGAGAGGCGACACGGTAAAATTATTCCACCTAAGTGAGATTCCAAATTTCGACAAACCAGAACTGATCGTAGACGCATCGCTGTTCGGCGCGTGGCATCCAACCTCATTGCATTTTGGTGTGATGGAATCTACCGCTGGAGGCCGACACGATTACTGGCATACAAAATGGGAAGAGAACAAAGAACTCTGGCCACAAGGATTATCGGTAATGCGCCCGCTTTTCCTTCCCTACTATATCTCTGACAACCTGTATCCGACTGATGGTTGGCTGGCGGCGATTCCTATTCCTCAAGACTGGAAGCCCAAGGACTACGTTGTAGAGCACGCGCGGAAAGCGAAGGAGTATGTGCGGTCTGATCCTTTCTTAGCGCAAGCGATGGGTAGGGATTGGGAGATGCCATTGGCAACGCAGTGGTGGTATGAGTATTCCTACGACTTTGCGGAGCGGAAGGATAAGTTGGGAGACTTTTTGGCGGAATACGCCAGCGACGATTTGAGTTGTTTTCAGTCGCGGTCGAAATCTGTGTTCTCCATTCAACTCATTCAAAAGTATGAGAGTCGCTTGAAGCAGCCCGTAGGCGTGTTTAAGCTCTCCGGCACAGAAGTCCCGTCGTGGCTCGGAGCGGAAGCGCAGGAGAAGCTAGAAGACGCTCCGAGTATTCACGTCAAATGGATGGGAGGTAGGGATGAAGTGGATTGGCTTTGGACCCCGATTAAATTCCCCGGCTACTCCAGTGTTCACTCTCATCTCAACACGCTTTGGGTGTGGGAATATCCGAGGGAAGACAAAGAATACGCGGTTAGCCTAGACGCTTCAGAAGGAATCGGAAGGGATCGCTCCTCGCTCCAAGTGATCCGCAAAGGGGACTTTGGGGAAGCCGCTTCCCAAGTCGCTTCGTTCGCCTCCGACCAACTTGGGGGGCTGGAGATGTGGCCTTTTGCGCTAATGCTCCTCCACTATTACTCAACTTGGAACTCCTACAAAAATGGAATGGCCTATCCGATGTTCTCTCCTGAAACCGCCAGCGATGGCGGCGCTTGCCTACTCGAAGTTCGCAAACGAGGTTGGACGCGGTTTTATATGCGTCGTACGGCGGACAAACGCGATCTCAGCGGGAACAAAATAGGCAACCTAGGCTGGAAGACGACAGGAACCGGGAGTGGCCACGGCACTCGACCCTTGCTGACTTCCTGGCTCTTTAAGCTCTTGAAGGGAATGTTCGTCGAACTCAACTCTCCGTGGACGATAGACGAAATGCGGGATTTCGTCGTTCACGAATCCGACAACTCCCGCAACATCCGACTCGAACACGACAAGTCCGCTCACGACGACGATCTGTTCTCGCTCGGAATAGGACTCGTAACGCTGCACGAGCTTGACATTTATCGCGGCGAAACCCCACAATGGCGCTCGATGCAAGAGGAACAAGAGAAGTTGGTTAAGTTTGCTACGTTCAAAGAGGGTTATCCAGGGCTGACTCGGTTCGATCCGAAGGACTTTACGAAACTGGAAGAGGAACGAGCGGGCGTGATGCGTCCTACTTACATTTAAAGTTATGGTACTGCTTGGAGCATTTATCGCTACATTGATATTCGTAGGAATGATGATTTACGCAGCCTCAAGGAAAAGCTAGATATGCCAACTTATACGTACAGCGGAAACAAATGCGATCAAATCCACGAAGTTCAGCGACCGTTGGCGGAGTTCGCGGAAGTCATTTCCTGTCCTTGTGAGCGTAAAGGCTGCAAAGCCGAACTCACGCTTTTGCCAAGATGGATGAACGCGCGCGTCCAGAATCAACAGCTATCAGGAACGGTTTACTTCGAGAACGCTCGCGGCCATATTATCCCTGCGGGAAGCGATAGCGACTCCGCGCCCCAAGGCTACGAGCGCAAAGAAGCCTCCACGCTCAACGAAATGCGCTCGCTCGAAAAGCGTCTCACCCAGGCTGAATGCCGAAAGCGCCAAGAGTTCGTTGAGCGCGAGCAACAACAATTCGAGCAAACCGTGCGCGAGAATCGGCGAGAGTTGCGATCCGCGATGGAACAGATGTCAGAAAAAGGAAAAGCGTTTGCCAGGGAAGCAATGCGGCGCAACGACACTCGCAAAATGTCTTGGGACAAGCGCGTAGACCCAGGGGTGAATCTCTACGTGCTCAACTACGACCAAAAAAGGAGCTAGTGATGCGCGAGGAGCCAGTCGAGCAGATATTGTGGGAAATCCTAAGTTGGGTGATTCCATTCCTGGGTGCGATGGCTTTATTCTACATATTCATCCGCAGTCACAGCCGCAATCGCAAAGGTAAGGACAAATAAAGATGGCCTACGTCGAAACTCCCTTCACCAACCAAACTTCTCAACTCTACTCGTTAGGATGGATGTGCCCACGATATGACTCTGCGGACGACCATAAAATAGCGTGGCTCACGAGATCGCTCGCAGCGGGGATGACGCACTTGAAAGGACAGGTTGCATATAAGGATTTGGACACAGCGATAGCGGTCATCTCCAATCAAGTTCGAGCAGCGAGCAACCGCAAGCTCTCGATGGTGCAATTCAACCGCCTCAAACGCCAAATCAGAGAGATTATCTCGACCCTTACGAACCTGAATCCTCGCTGGGAATACGAGACGTATAACGAGGACCTGGAGGAACAAGCTGAAATACTCAACAAACGCCGAGACAATTGGTGGACGACGAGTTTCGTGGACCGCAGGATCAAAGAGGCTCTACAGTGGGCGGTCCTCGGAGCAGGCTACCTCTCTCCTACTTGGGGCAAGAGTCCATTCGGGAGCGAACAAGCGGACGTAACCACTAGAGCGTTCGGGATGACGCAAGTGCTACAGGATCAACCCTCCAGGGATGGAGACCTTCAGCGTGCCTACGCGGTTCACATTCAAGACACAATGTCTATTGCGGCTGCGTCGGCGGCGTTCCCGGAAGCCGCTTCCCTCGGCAAAATCATCCCCGACCGCGTTATGAATAGTGTGGCTCCCGGCCCAATGAAACTCATCTCCACCTGGGCGGCTCCTATCTTCAAGTATCTCGGACTCGGCGGTGGCGCAGTTGACTCGTCAATGAACGACGTTAATTCCCCTTTTCCCGAAGTAGACGTTTACTACACCTATGTCGCCGATATGTCGGTGAATGACTCCGGTGCGCTGTTGCATAGCGAGGACATCTCTCGCGGCTACGCTCAGTCGCTCACACGGGGGACTATGTGGGAGTACGGAATTCCTTCGCTGGGAACTGAAATCCCGGACGGCACGCTCACTCTCGCCGCAGCCGGAAGCGACTATGGCCCCAACGGGGAAATGTTAGGGAGCGGCGGTCAACAACTAACCCCCAACACTCGCCCAACCACCCGTGAAGACTGTCTTCTCTACCCACTACGACGTTTGATCGTATGGACGAATCATTGCGTTCTCTACGACGGTCCGAGTCCGTGGTGGCACGGCAAGGTTCCCTTGGTAAAGTTCACTTTTGATAAATGGCCTTGGCAATCCTTGGGGTTCAATATCGTCGGCGAAAACTACTCCATCCAAGCCGCTGGAGATTCGCTTGCTCGCGGCGCGGTAGATTCCCTCGAACTCCGCCTTGATCCGCCATTGACGTTCAACGAAAACGAATACTCGCGGCAAGCGATGGAGGTTTTGAACACGAGAGTTCCGGGCGAGAGACTTGCTCAGACCGGAATGATAAATGACCCTGTTAAGCCCCTATTGGATTGGCAATCTTACGAACTTCCCCAACAGTGGCTTCCGGTTTACGAGAAGTTCCAGTCCGATATGGACTACCAAATCGGAGTCCAGGACTTCACCGCGCTAGCTAAGCTTCAGCAAGTTCCCTCGGCGGAGAGCATTGACAGGTTGCTTCAGGCCGCAGGGCCTTTGATAAGCGATTTCGCCCGCGATATGGAAAGGTCGTTGACGGACCTTGGGTATATGTTTATGTGGCTTATACTGGAGTTCGACACCACCGCGCGACGGCTCTCCACGCTCGGACGAGACGGCGTGACGAAAGAAGACTTCGACTTCAAACCGGGATCGCTCATTCCAGACCAAGTTCCGGGACTCCCGGAAGACGCTCCGTTGATGCGCAAGGGATTGCTACACGGACGGCAGTTCGTTTTCAACATCACCCCTCGCTCCTCGTTCAACGTCACCGACATCCAAAATAAACTCTTCCTACTACAACTGTGGCGGGACCCCAAAAACTTCCCTATCTCCCCGTGGGACCTCGCCAAAGCCTGGAACCTCCCCAATTTCGGCGAAGCGCCTCCCGAAACCACGAATATGGTCGAACGCTACATCGCGTGGCAAGAGATGCAAATGAAGTACACCGTGATGCTTCAAGCTCAAGCGCAGGCGATGATGGCGCAGGCGCAGATGCAAATAATGCAATCAATGGGGCCGGAAGCAATGATCCAGCAGGGGTTGGCTGGGATGATGCAACAAGGGCAGCAAGGGGGACCGCCGGGGGCGCAAAATGGAACCGGCAGGCCAGAGGGTAGACCTCCGAGCGGCCAGGCTATGCCGGAAATTCAGCAAAAGGCAGATTTAAGTGGAACTGGACCCCGCAGCGTAGTTTCTGAGTCTTGAAAAGGAAATTGAGTTATGGCGAACAAAAAGACTCCAGATGATTTCTGGAGAATGGTAGAGATGGATTCTGCGAATGCGTGTTGGTTGTGGATTGGAGCGTTGCGTCCCAATGGCTATGGCGTAACCAAATATCAAGGCCGAAGATGGGCTGCGCATAGATTGGCGTGGGTGTTGACTAATGGTTCGATACCAGACGGTATGCTTGTTTGCCATCGGTGCGATACTCCGCTGTGCTGTAACCCTAAACATCTATTTTTAGGGACTGTGCGGGATAATATGCAGGATATGCTAAAGAAAGGAAGAGACGCGCTAACTGGTAATAAAAGTTGGGCGCGCCGACATCCTGAGTTGTTGAAAAGGGGGAAGGCGCATCCAGCCAATAAAGATAGAGGAAATTGGGTTAAGCGACATACTAAATTCTTTTCTGGGGAGGTTCGTGCACATCTTGGGGAGTCCAATGGACGTGCGCTTGTAACAGCAGATATTGTGCGAGAAATACGACGACGATGGGAAGCCGGAGAATCCCAAACAGTATTGGGAAAGACGTTTGGCCTTAAACAAACATCAGTTAGCTCTATTTGTCGTAGAATAAACTGGAAATATATCGAGTAAACAGGAGATTCACCAATATGCCTTATCAACAACAAATGAACACCGCCACCCTCCCCCCGGACGCGGCGCAAATGCTCGCCGGGGGCGCACCGGGATTGCCTATGCCTCCCCAGCAGGGCGGGGAAATGGCTTCCGAATCGGAAATGGGTGGAATGGGGATGAGCGATCCTGGTATGGGAGCGATGGGTGGTGATCCGATGATGGCCATCAAAGCTCAATTCGAGCCGATGGTGGATCAACTGCAATTGCTCGCACAGTCGTTCCCGATGGCCACCGAGGAATTGCAAGCGGCTGGCCAAGCGATTGCACGAGCGATGCTCAAGGTTGCGCAGGGGATGCAGCCGAGTCCGATGGCTCCGCCGGTTCCAGCATAAGCGACAAAAGAATGTCAAGCGAAAAATAGTTTGACTTCGTTTCCGCCAACCGTGTAGTATCTAAATTGTCTGCAATCAATTCCAATGAATTGAGAGCGTTTCGTATAGCTTTTTGACATTCTCCGAAGCAACCAACAGAGCTTGGCCCTTTACTGCTAAGGAAGCGGCTTCCCGACGCGAGGCAGGTTCTTCATTTCCGTTTTCCGGCCCGTTGGCCTGACCATTTGCTTAGTTGTTTAGCTTACCAACTTGCGGTTGCTTCGGAATTTTTCCAACCACGACTAAAACGGAGAAACCAAATGCCTTTGAAACCTAACGAACAGTCCACCTTCGACAAGTGGCTTCAATCTCAAGAAGCAAACTTCTCGAAGGAGGACTACGAGCAACTTCGAGCACTCTACCAAAAGAGCGAACCTGCGCAACAGTTCACAGCGACCGCTGTTATGATGCGCGATGACTACGGTAAGAACGGACGAGAGCTACAGCAACGCCTGAGCGCAATTGAGGCGGATGCGCAAAAGCTTCTCACTTATGAAAACGAACTCAAAGAGTGGGAAGCGCACCTGGCGTCCAACACGGTCAGTCGAGAGCAATACGATGCTATTCAGCGAGAGCGAGAGCAACTGGCGCGAAACTACCAAGCGGTAGAAGCGCGATTGAAGGGAATGGGGATTGAGGATTTACTGGAAGCAGAAAACAGCAACGAATCACCACAACCGGAGCAAAGAGCTATGCCTACCAACAACAACCACAGCAACAATGGTAACAACCAGCCCTCGCAATCTCCCATCGCCTACGCAACCGATGCCGTGGTGAACCAACGCATCCAAGAAGCCGCGATCTCAACCGCGATGATTGATGCCACGATGTCCGATTTGAGAGAGGAATACACGTTGCTAACCGGGAAGCCGCTTCCTGCCGACCGTCGCTCTCTCCTGGCCGAAGCTCTCACAGCCGGTAAACCTCTTGAAGACTACATCCAGGAAAAATTCGACTTCAACAAACTCCGTACTGACAAACAGGCTGCGGATATGAACGCCGAGGTCGAACGTCGAGTGCAACAGCAAGTCGCGCAAAGGTTAAGCGAGCGACAGTTGCCAACCGGAGGCGGGTTCGCCCAGTCACCAGTTCTCGCACAGACCCTCCAAGCTGTCCAGCAGGCGGCGGCTGGAAACGACCCCAAAGCCGGACTCCCATTGTTCGCCAAACCCGGCCAACCCGGACGCGCGGCGGCGAGAGCAACAGAAGCATTTCTCACAGGTAAATACAACGGGCACGGATTCAACCCAATGGTCAACCGCGACTAACAACCGCGCAATGCTCAAAGGGGAAAGAACGTTGTCCACAACCACAACAGCAACTAAAGGAGACTAACAACAATGTTAGACGAACTAAATATAACAACTTTAAAGGAGATGTATCCTTTGGTTGTTCAGGACAACTTCTTTCTCAATGCGCCTTTCCTGGCGTATCTGCGCGGCCAAGGAGCATTCGTTCCGTTCGGCGGCGGCGCTACTATCCAACAGACCTTTTTGTGGAGGGGGTTGCAAAATGACGCTTACTCCCCAGGAGAGGACTTCACGCCGGTTCGTCGACAAATTCTCGCCAGCGCGAACTTCAACCCGAAGTTCTACGTCGCTCTCATTGTCGAGTATTTGGAAGATTTGGAAGTGTTCAACGTTGGACCGAATGCCATTTTCTCGATCATCGAAACCGATCTTGCCGCTGCGATGTCCTCTCTCACCAGTCGCATCTCGGTGATGTTCTCGCAAAACGGCCAAACCGCCGCCCGCGCCAAACACCTCAACGGCTGGCCAGAGGCGATCAACGACGGCGTTTTCCCCAGTTGGGACAACAACATCTACACCAGCTACGGTGGACAGGCCAGATCGGAAGTTGGCAACGCCTACAACTCAACTCCCAGGTTCCTCGGTAATGCTGACGGCTCAATGGGCAAGATGGACTACAAGGAACTCAACACGGGCTATATGGACGTGAACATCGGGATGGAACAACCCGACATCGGAGTCGGGAACAAAGCCATCGTTGCTCACATTGAGGAACTGATGGAGCCGAAGCAGCGGATCGCCCAGGAAGCTGATCCTTACTTCGGAGTCCACACGGGGATTCGCTTCAAGAACGCCATTATCTTCAAAGACGATCTGTGGCTGAGCGCAAGGTACGGTCAAAATACGGAGTATGGAAACTTCTCCACCACGGACCTCTTCGTGGACGCTCCCACGGCAGCGGCTTCCGCAAGCACGCTCAACAATTGGGCCAGACAAGTCATCACCGCTGGTACTGACTGCTACGTGGGCGAGGTTTTCAATTGGTTCAACACCCGGATGTGGAAGGTCCGCGTCTCCAACAGTCCGTTGTTCGGTTTCGGCTTCACGGGCTTCCTGCCGTCGCAGATCAACACTCGCGTCGTCGGGCGCATTCACGCTGCGCTCAATGTGCAGTGTGTCGGCCCCCGGTATCAAAAACAGTATTACGGCCATCAAGCTTAAAGATTGGTATAGTGGAGCGGGTTGGGGAGTCTGGTGGCTTTGATCCTTCCCGCTCTACCATCTTCCAGTAAAGGAGAACAAAAATGTCATTACGTATTCCAACATCGTTCGCAACCAATCTTGGGAAGCTGAACACCATTAACGAAAGCACTCCTGGGTCTATCCCCTCGACTTCGCCTGCGATCCGTCTCGGCGCTCTCGGCCAAGAGGTTGAACTGGCGACTGGGGCGAGTGGCCCTGCGGCTTTGGATAGCGGACTGTATGACTCCAGCATCGGCACCCTCTACAGTGGAACCTATCAGTACGTGCAGCTAGATTCAGTGGCGGTGCTCGGAGCGGTTAAAGGTTGCGCGGCCTTCGTCTCGACCATCGCCAAAGCGGGCAACTACGTTGTCACTACTGATTCCGCAACTGCTGGCACACTGCTACGGTTCGTGGGAATCTTTCTCAACACTGTCACCATCGGCAACTACTGCTGGATTCAGACTGGAGGGTTGGGGTCGTTGCAGTTCGTTACTGACGTAACCAACCCGGTTGACGGGCAGTTGGTCAAGATTGTTGACCAATCCGGTAGGGGGTTGGGACAGCAAGTTGCGGCGGACATCTCCACTCCCACAATCGCTAACCTCTCTGCTTACGTTAGCACGGGGCTGGTGGCTGCGGAACTCCCGGTTGACAACACCATTACCCGCGTGTGGATGAAGCCGATGGTTAGGCTTGTCTAGCGCATATAAGCTTCCCGTGCAAAAGGGGAGAACTGGGAAAGGGAACGTCGCGTACAACGGGGGTCGTGGGCGTTCCCTTCCCAGCGAGATTCTTAGTCACCATTAGGGCACTGGTGGTGAAGACCAGGAGCGGAAGTGGTTTCCTTCATCAACCGCGACAAACAAGGTAGCTCTACGCAATTAACAACAGCCAGAGCCTTGGAAGCTGCTTCCGCTTTTTCCTTTAATAAGCGCAATTGTAATTAAACAAAAGGAGAATAACTGAAATGCCTGCACCAACTCCATCAATCAACGTCGTCCGCAGAATGCCTGTCGGAGATCGGATGCAACTCGAAGTCGAGGTCAACGGACCCGCTAGCTACAACACCACGACTAAACACATCGTGACCGCCACCCAGCTTGGATTGAACCGCATCTGCGCTGTGATGCAGCCGGGACTGGCAGTCGTCAAGGCCACTCAGGTTCCAACCTACCGAGTTCTGGGTGCAGTCAAGGCTGATCGCCAAGAACAGGGTAGCGAGGACATTACGTTCATCTGGACAACTACCCCGGTCGGCGCAACTGAAGTAACCAACACAACTGATCTCTCAGGCGCGCAGTTTCGTCTAGTGGTTGAGGGTTATTGAATATGAGATGCAACAAATTCCGCGCTATCGGACTACTTCTGTCATTGCTATGCGTACTCAATCTCTCTTTGGTTGTGGGTTGCAAAAAGCCCTCGCAGCAACCTGACGAACCCACCGCGACGTACAAAAAACGCCTCGCGGGAATCTACATCGGCAAAGCGGCGATTGGACTGAGGACGGCTAGTGACGCTACGGCAATCTTGGTGAAAGCCGGACGACTCTCTCGTAACACCGCGCTCAACATCTACAACTTAGATGATAGAGCGGCGTTAGCATTGGGAGTGGTGGCGGATCGAGTGAGAAGTGGTTTCCCTGATCCCAACGACACCATCGCCAAGCTCGATGCGTTGTTGGTGGATGTTCAACAACTAGAGAGGCTTGGAGTGATCGAACTCTCAGATCAAGCCAAAGCCTCATTCATCGTTATTACTGGGGGCGTTAGGGCGGCGCTTGCAACTCTGCGCGCAATCCTCCTCTCCCAGCAGCAACCTTCCTTCACAAAGGACGTGGTTGCTGCAAAGATCACACTTGATCGCGTGCGTCTACAAGCAAACACTCCGCAATGGTTGTTTGATCTCGTGCAACTCATCTTGGTGTCTTACGGAGACGCCGAAGCCCTGAACAACCAACTCACGGTGGAAGGGACGTTCGGCGCGGTCGTTGTGATTTTGAACATTACTAAATCGTTGAACGAGCAGCATCGTAAGGAACTCCCAGCGTGACAGATGAGATCACCATTACAACCGAAAGGGACTTTGGTATGACTTGGCAAGCGCGAGACTTCAAAAAGAAAAATAAGAAGCTCAACGCCCAGCAACTCAAAGTGGCTGCGGCGGCAGCGAATGCAGCTTTGAAGTCAGGGAAAAGCGAAGGCGCGGCGATCCGCATTGGGAACGCGGCGGGGAACAAGACTAAAGGTTAGCGAAGAATGTCCACCACATTTTATCAATTGTGGAACAACCTGATCGGCGAAGTGGGCGCGGACCTTCCGCAACCCCGCGCCAAGCAACTCATCAACGATGCGTGGCGGGACATCCAGAACAAACGTCCTTGGAGTTTCTTGTTGCGCGAAGGGATGATTCAGGTTCCAGCAGTGATCACGGGGAACATTGCGGTGACGCAATATAGCGCAACCGCAGTCCCTAGCGCGGCCTTGAAGACGATCCTCGACGCGCTATCCTCTCCGCCTTTGCTTACGCGCCGATCACTAAGAGCAGCGGCTACCGGGGGAGTCATAGGGGGCAACCTCCCCATCTACGACATCTACGGCTATGACCCTTCGGGGGCAGGAGCAATCACGCTTGATCGGCAGTTTCAGGAAGCCACTTCCGCCGTGCTCTCCGTAAACATCTACCGTCGCTGGATTCTTCCCCCTTTGGACCCGACGACCGGCTTTGAGTCCACGAACTTCCTCCGCTGGCTAACGGTCAAAGACCCGGACAACAACTTCTGGCTCGACATCTCCAAGCCCAAGCGGTATTTGGATATGGTAGACCCCAACCGCACCAGCACGGGGATGCCGTTTATGCTCGTTCAAGCTCCCGCCGCGACGACAGTGTATCCGGGAGTGACTCTCGACGGCAACCTACAACCGGGGACTCCGCTGTATGAACTCTATCCGCACTACGTCTCCACTCCCGCGAAGGTCTACTATGCCGTCTACCAAGCTTATGGAGCGGAGTTCACGGACGATCTCGGAAGAGTCAACAGCGTGTTGCCGCCTTACATTAACTCGGAGATGCTGTTCGACTACGCGCGGATGAAGGCTTATCGGTGGGCGGAGATCAACAAAGGAAGAATACCATCGCTGGTGAAAACCAACTGGCTCCTGCTTATCCAGGAAGCCAGAAACAGCTACGACGAACAATATCTCGCGGCTCAGCGCATAGACCGGGAGATATACAATCAAGAATGGATTCCGCGCCTGGGGCAGTATTATCGAAATGGCTTCCTTGGGGGCGCGGACTATTGGCAAACTCACTCATCCGGGGGTTTCCCGTGGATGGGCGGGCTTTAAACGTGTGTCCAAGTTTCGCCAGTTAAAACTTGTCTCGTGGTTTCGTAGCTGACGCCGAAAATGAATGCAATGTCTTTAATTATTAACCCTTGCCTGCGAAGCTTACGGATTTGCTTTACGTCTTTATCAGTTAGTTTTGCCTGACTGTGTGATTCGCCGAAGCCTTGCCGTTTCTTGCTAGTCATATCGGCGCTATTGATTTCGTGAGTTCCTTGCAATAAATGTTCACCATTTACGCAGGGATGATTGTCGCAAGTGTGACAAACTAGCAATGAATCATCAATAAACCCGTTATGCAATTTGAATGCAACTCTGTGTGCGTACCGTTTATCCTTGCCTGAGCAACGCCTTGGATAAAGAAGAAATGATCCGTAGCCTTGCGTAGTTGTATTACCCTGCCATTCGTGGCAACCCGATTTGGTAATCAGTATCTTAGACTTGAATCGAGCGATTTGCTCTGGTGAAAGTTCAGGAATTGGCTTAAACTTGCGGTTAGACATTTGGACCTCCTATTCAGGTTTGAATGTTAATTGCTATCCGATAGCCTCAAACTATCGGATAGCGCACATCTTACAATAAGGAGATTTGAAATGCCAACGAAAAATCAAATTGACTCCCCAATGGATGTCAACATTGTCAAGGAAGTTACTCCGTCTACAGTTGTGGGCAGTACGCATAATCCAGGGGTTCAGGGTGCATTGAATACGCCGCCGAACCAAGGCAATGTAAAGGTCACATTTTACTACACTCCTAACGGCCCAGGCTCGCTCCAGACCGTCACGCCCGAACCTCTCGACTCCACCTTCGACTCCCAATCCATCCAGGCGATTGATATGCGCCCAAGGGACGATGGGCGTGGACAGGGATCAGGCGCAGTGGACAGTCCGATGAATAATCCGATTCCGATGAAAATCAAGCAGTAGGAATGTCCGTAGGAACATCAGATGCCCCATTTGTTCTCAACCGTCACTTCTAACCAGGATAGGCTTAGTGTATGCTTTTTCAGTCGCGGAAGTCACTTCCCATAGCAACCTCTAACGGCTCCTTGTGGAGCTACTTGAGACTGCTCGCGCTTTTGTTGGCTAGCTTCCTCGCGCTCTCCACCGTAACCGCGCTCGCTCAATCCACCAAGAGCCGCTTAGATGGCTATTGCGAGCGTGGCGGCGCGCGGGTCAACGTCGCAGGTTCTCAATCCACCACCACGGTTCAACAGTCCTACCCTAGCTGTACCGTCACCGTCCTCGTAGCCGGAACTGCTACTCCCGCGACTCTCTGTTCTGACCGCCTCTCACCCACTTGCACCCCCAAAGCAAACCCCTTCACCGCCGACGCCAATGGCTATTGGTTTGCTTACCTCGACGCGGGAAACTACGACGTTCAATTCTCCGGGGGAACATCCCCCAACAACATCTCTACTCCGTTCACCCGTGGCGACCAAATAGCGCCCGGCGCTAGCGGAGGCGGCGGTTCCTCCCCAACCGACTACCGCCAAGTGGTCAACGCGGTTCTTGGCTACTCCGCCGACAAAACCGGCGCAACCAACACCATCACTCAACTAAACAACGCCCTCGCCGCAACTCCTGACGGCGGCACTCTCTACCTTCCCACTGGGAGGTATCGCATAGACTCCACTTGGACCATCAACAAACGAATAAATCTCGTAGGAGACGACATCGGAACGGCAATCACTTGCAATATGGGCACTGGAAGTGATTGCGTCGTGTTCGACAAAGGTTCATCGCAACTCATTGAGGGGTTGCGGATAGAGGGAATAACGATCCTCGGAGGCGTCAATGCAACTCGTAATGGCCTGGTGTTACGAAATGTGGATAGGGCTTACGTCTCCAACGTTCGCATAGCAGCCGGAACGGGCGCAGCGGGCTACGGCCTAGTCCTAGAAGGCGTACTTATCTCAACTTTCAACACCGTGATGGTCTCCAATTCCCTCGTCTACCCTTATACCTACGGCATTCCTGGGAATGGCATTTGGGTTCGGGGTAGCAGCATTCTCCCATCGAACGCAAACGCTTTCGTCAACTGCATCGTGGAGCTTCCTTCCGGTGTAGGATTGTTCATAGACGGCGCTACCGGCACGGGAGGAACGTTTGACAACTGGATTTACGGTGGCACCTTCGAGGGCAATATAGACCCCGCGATTCACATCAAAAACGCCAACTACGGCGGCATTATCGGCGCGCACGTAGAAGACACCAACGCGCCCGCGTTCGTAGAAGCGGGCATCCGGCTAGACACCGCTAGCAACTGGACTATCGGCCAGGGTGTCGAAACTACTTATGTCTCTCTGATAGGAACCTCTGATATTCGCATTGATGGTGTGGCCACTGACATACTTACCATCAATTCGACTTCCGTTCGCACCAAGATCGGACTTCTGCAATACGGGCTAAACTGCGGCGCTCTCACTGACAACGGTGTGGAGACGATGTACGATGGCCAAATTATCAACTTGTGCAACGCCAACGCTACGAAGACCGGTCCCGCGCCGCTCGCGCCATCCGTGAATCTCTTGCAAAACGGCGGCGCGGAATACTGGAACGGCTCTCAACCTACGGATTGGGGCGTCAGCAGCGGATCGCTTACCAAAACCGGCACGGGGCTTGGAGACACAACTAAAAAGTTCGGTGACTATGCCGCAAAAGTCCCCTCTGGAACCGAATACGTGCTCGCCGCCGTCAACACTCCCGAACTCTCACAAATCCTCGACCAACAAGTTACTCTAACTGCTTGGGTCTACATCCCCAGCGGCCAACCTACACAACCAAACGTCCGTTTGCACTTCTGGCTCAACGGCGGCTCCACTGCTTACGTTGGCGATTCCACCACCACTACCAACACTTGGGTTCGACTCTCTATTACTTCTCGCGTTACGGCAGCGGCTACTCAGGTACACCTGGTGTTGCAGAACTTCGCTACGAGCGCGGGCGGAACTTGGTACATTGATGGACTCTCTATTACCTATGGGCGCGCGGGGGCAAGAACGGAAGCTCCGAGAATCCTTCGGGTTCCTGCGTTGGAGTTAAAGAATCCAACCCAAGTCGTCGCAACCATCCAACCCTCGTCGTCAATGATCACGCGCAAGGACTTCATTCTTCCCGCGACGTATGGCGTTGGTGGAACGAATCCGCAAGTGTTCACCACCGATGGCCTTGGACAACTAGGTTATGGTACGAGAGCGCAGTTCGATCCCGGACCGAACCTTGATTTCTTTTCCACTTGGAGTAACACCAACGGAACTCTTTCGGCCAGTTCCCCACTGTATAAACTCGGCTCGGACATCGTTGCGATTGGAGGGATACTATTCAACACGGATGACGCGAGCGACATCGGCGCATCCGCAAGCAACCGCCCGCGCACCGGGTATTTTGGAACTTCAGTTGTGCTTGGGCGCACGGGGGCTGAGACGGGATTACTAACATTACGGAATGCCACGAACAGCAACATCGTTAGTATCCAAGCAGGTGTCACCACTACCAGCTACAATGTTACTCTCCCCGTCGCTGCGCCCGGTAGTACTCAATGTTTACAAATGTCCTCGACGGGCGCGGTTACTACAACCGGGAGCGCGTGTGGGGGAGCAGGTTCAGTCCCCGGAGGCGCGGATACCAACGTTCAATTCAATGACGCTGGGGCGTTCGGCGGAGATGCGGATTTCGCTTGGGACAAAACCAACAACCGGCTCACACTCGGTGTTCCCTTGACTACCACGGGGAGTCTGAGACTAAACGTGAGTGGGGATGCCAACACTACTACTTTGCAAGCTGGCGATACCCCTGCGAGCGACGTTCTTTATAAGCTACCGGCAGATGATCCGGCTGCCAACGAGTTCCTCAAAGTGACATCGTTCGGCGCTGGGGTAGCGGTGCTCGAATGGGCAGTGGGTTCAGGGACTATCACTGGTTCTGGCGCGGCGAATCAAGTTACCTACTGGACGGGGGCCTCGGCTATCGCTGGAGAAGCAGCTTTCACCTACACCGCCGCGTCCGACTCCCTCGCGCTCACCGGAAACGCAACCTTCAACCAAGGATCAACCTCAGTAGTCGCGCTCACGGTACAGTCCATTGCAGCGGCGACGGCGGAGATGATTCAGATAAAAGATTCCGGTGGGAGCGTGCGGGGAGGTTATTCGTTCGCAGGCGCGCACTTCTATCGGGGATTCTCCTCCGCTCCCACGGCCTCGCTCGCCAACGACGGCAAATTGTACTATGACATTGCTGGGGGAACGATCACGCAACAATTGTTGCTCTCAAAAAACACCGGGACTTATAACCCAGTCGTCGTAGACAATACCGCTAGCCACACGGCCAACATCCTGAAGAAAGCCTCGGCAACTTCGTGGGAGATCACTGATTCCACTCTGCGAGATAATGGAACATTGGTGCAATTCGGAGGCACGTCTTCGACGTTCCCTGGGCTGAAACGGTCATCCGCAACAATCCAAGTACGTCTAGCTGACGATTCGGCTTTTGCCACAATCTCTTCGCTCAACCATATCCTCAACAACACAACCAATAGCAACACCCTAACACTCTCTCCAGGGGTTACAACTACAAGTTACACTTTGACCTTCCCACTCGCAGCCCCCGGCAGCACTCAGTGTTTGCAAATGGATTCCAGTGGCAACCTCACCACCACGGGTTCAGCGTGTTCGGGCGGAGGCTTGCCGGTTGTAGACACCACCTCCATAGTTGAGGGAAGCGGTGATCCGACAAAGGAGATTAGATTTGAAGTTGACGGCTTGACGACCGCGACGGTTCGCGTATTAACGCCTCCTGACGCTAATATCGTCATTGCAGGTTCGGCATCTGCGCTTACTTCTGGGCGTGTGCCTTTTGTAACCACTGGTGGTTTGCTGCTTGATAGCGCCGACTTTCGCTACACGACCGGCAGCACGCAACTTGAACTCGGTACGGCGTCTTCGACCACCGGTAAGCTTAGGCTGGCAGTGTCGGGGGACGCGAATTTCTCCATCTTGCAAGCTGGGGACGCTCCTGCGAGTGATGTTACTTACAAATGGCCAGCGGATGATCCGGCAGCCGCCGACTTCCTGAAAGTTACATCATTTTCCGGTGGAGTTGCCGTACTTGAGTGGGCGGTAGGTGGAGGGGCATCCCCGCCATTTGTTGATACGACTTCTATCGTGGAAGGCTCGGCAGACGCCACGAAAGAGATTCGCTTCGAGGTTGATGGACTCACTACTGCGACTGTCAGAGTGCTGACTCCACAAGACGCTGACTACACGCTCGCTGGCACCAACATTGTTCAGTCCTTCACCGCGAACCAAACCATCGCCAGCGCCACGCCACTCACGCTCACTCAAAGCGTCTCCACTTCAGGTTCACCAAATTTAGGTATCTTTACTGGCGGAGCGCACACCACCCTCGCTGCCGACACTGAAGCTTCTGACGTTCTATTTAACCTTAATCGTACTGTGCAATTCACTGCTGGGGGCGGCGCGTTTAACCTTCAGCGGGTTTTTAGATTGCGTGCTCCTACCTACTCTGCGACCTCCGCTGAAACTATCGGGGAAGCGGCTTCCATCTACGCAGATTCACCTTCCGCAGGCACGAATATGACACTCACGTCATCTTTGGTCGCTCATTTCCTGCCAACGGCGAGTGCTCACAATGGATTGTTGATTGAGAACCAGGGCGCAGCGCCTACAGGTGTTTATCTCTCGATGGGGCCATCCGGTTCCACTGATTACGTGAAGTTCAAGGGGGCGGTCAGCGGGGGCGCGAACGTCATAGATACGTTCTTCGCCAATGCCACGCTGGTCACGGGCGACACAGCCGGATTTGTTCACTACCCATCCGCTGCGGGCGTTCCTACCGGCGTCCCCGCGAACCTCGTCACCAACGTCATCCCCACCACCATTGATCGCACCAACAATCGCTTCTATGGCTATCTTGGAGGGGCTTGGGTGAACTTGAGCGGGGGCGGCTCGTCTCTGCCGGTAGTAGACACGACTTCTATCATTGAAGGCTCATCTGACGCCACGAAGGAAATCCGCTTTGAGGTTGATGGCTTAACCACTGGAACGGTCCGCGTTTTGACTCCTCCCGACGCTAACATAACCATCGCCGGTATAAATCTTGCGCAAACCTGGACGGCTACCCAAACCTTCTCTAGCATCGTTTATAGGGGCACGCTGGCAACCTTTTCCGCCAATGCCAACGAACCCCCCGCTAGCTCCTTCGCCACGCTTGACACCCGCAACGCCCATCAGGTGCTCAACTTCGACGCGGCGACCGACGAGAACTCTGTATTCAGCGGGGCGTTGGATCGCAAGTACACCGGCAACGGCATTACTCTCACGATTGTTTGGGTGGCGGCTACCGCAACCAGCGGCGATGTGGTGTGGAACGCCGCATTCGAGCGGATTGACAACGGAGGACTGGACATTGACGCCGATTCGTTCGCCACGGCTCAGGCCGCGACCTGCACGGCCAACGGGACTAGCGGCATCACGCAATATTGCGTGATCACTTTTACCGCCGGTGCGCAGATGGATTCGCTGGCGGTCGGAGAAGCTTTTAGGATAAAGGTAACTCGTGATGCAGATGCGGGCGGCGACACAATGACCGGCGATGCGCAATTGCTGAGAGTAGAAATAAGGGGGACTCCATAATGAGAAAGCTATTCATATCACTGCTATTGTTGTGCGCGTTGCTTGCTCCGGTGATGGGCGCGCGTTCCTTTAACGGCACATCTGATGCAATGAGCGCAGCAAGTGTTGACTTATCCGGCGTCAACAAGATCACTTTGGTCTTCTGGTTGTATTGGGATTCATTCACTAACAACGACGACCTGGCAATGGAGTTTACTGCGAACTTCAGCGCGTCCACTGGCGGCTTCTATCTTGATCCCAACAGCAGCACTAGCGGAACATTTGAGCTTGGACTGAAGGGTGATGTCGGTATTTATAGTGGGCATTTTCCAAGACCAAGCGCGGCGGCGTGGCATCACTATGCCATCGTTTTTGATAAAAGTCAGACGGTTGAGATCGGCGCGGTTTATGTAGATGGCGCATCACAGACCGTGACTCCAATCAGTACGAATGACAATACCAACAACTTTGCCAGCAGCACGTTGTATTTTATGAGCCGAAATGCTTCTACGTTATTTGGCGCAGGCCGAATGGCGGACGCCGCCATCTATCCTGGTATAGTTTTCTCCGCAGACGACATCAATGCGCTAGCTAAGGGCGCATCACCGCGAATGGTGAGACTGACGGCAAAGCCTTACTATTGGTCAATTCTCGGACGCGCTTCACCAGAGCCTGAGCTATTTTACGGCGCAACGGCGGCTTTAACTGGTACGTCGCAGGTAGAGCATCCGCGCATTTTTTACCCCCATACCTCAAGATAGGATACCTCATACGCAAAAATGCAACGCCTGCGGGCACTCAAAACTCATCCACGTCATCGGCTGGCGCAAGGGGTGTGCGAAATGCGGTTGCACGGCCTTTATCGCAATTGGTAATATGCTAACCAGCATTTACCATTTTCTAACCAATAAAAAGGAGAATATCTAATGTCGGTTGCACAAACACAGGTTGAAACAAAAGCATTTTGGAAGTCGAAGGCATTCTGGGCCGCGCTCGTTGCGGCAGCGGCGATTGCTTTCCCAAAGTATGCTGAGCAATTGAACGCTTCCCTGGATGACGCAATTGCCTTAGTCGCAATCGTGGTTGGGTTGTATGGTCGGTGGACCGCGAAAGCTCCGTTGGCGTCTACGTCTGCAACCAAGACTTCTACGAGCGCGCTTGCGTTGGTGATGGCGTTGGCGGTTGTGGGAGTTGCGCAAGAGCGACAAGTGGGGTTGCACATCAGCGGCGGAACCACTTCGGACAACCGCAATCAAGGAACGGAATTCGGCATCGGGGTTGATGGCTCGGTTCCAGTTGGGACTAAAGTGGTTGCTGTAGGAGGATTGAATTTCAATCGCTTCAAAGACGAACCCACTTCACTAACCGCGCATACGGTTGGCGCACGCGGGGAAGTTCGTTACTATCCGATTAACAATGGATTCTTCGGCTTGAAGCCCTTCGTCACAGCCGGACTTGATCTTACTCGCTACAAACTCCAGATCATCAAACAAGCGTTTCTCTCACCTACCTTGGGCGCAGGCGTCAACTTCCAAGACAAGTACGTTCTCCAATACTTCTACGCCTTCCCGGACGTAGTTTCCGCCGCCGAACTTCGCGCGCACGTTCTACGGGGCGACGCTTACATTCCACTTGGAAAATCCTGGCGCGGACGCCTAGGTATCGAATATCAGCGCCAACGCTCCATATTCCCAGTCGGCTCAAATCAGTTCCGAGGAACCATTGGCGTGAGCAAGGTCTTTTAGCCTTGTCGCGTAATGATGAGCAACCGGAGGCGCAGAATCCCCCATTTTTGGTGCCCAGGGATGCCTACAGCAATGCCAATTGATTCCGACGTGCTAACGCTCTTTCGTCAGATAGAGAGTGAAATGAAAGCTATCGCCAAGGACGTGGCGGTACAAACGGAACGCATCACCAATGTACAACTGGTGGCAACCGAGACGAAATCCGACCTCAAGGAGTACAACCGCCGCGTGCTGTGGTGGGCGTTGGGATTGCTGACTGCGATTGCATCGGTAGCGTTAGGAGCAGTGTTTAAGGTCTTTCCTTAACAACAATATGTGGCTCTCAAATCTCTCTAACTTCCTCACGCTTTCCTCAGACAACCTCACGCTGTTCTATGTGTGGTTGGGGTTAAGGCTGTTGGGTGCGATGGCGACGGGACTCCTTGCGCACTATACACTCTATCTTAAATACCAAATAGCAAAACGTCTTCGGAAGCCGCTTCCAGTCAGCGATCAAATCCAACTCCGACAGCTTTCTCGATTACTAAAGTGGATCGCAATCGCTTGTATTGCGCTCGTAGCCGAGTCTGTTCGCGTAGTCATATTCGCGCCGAGAAGCTCAACGGACTGTAACATCGTATGCGTGTCTGCGAACGACCTGTTGATGCGGATAGCCACGACGGGGTTTCGCACGGTTGCAGTTTGGCTGTTGGTAGCATTTTTGTTGCGCTGGGTGAGTAGGACGGTGGCGGAGGATGTGATAGAATCCTGATAGCAAATCGAAAGAAAGGTGCCTTAACGATGAACAAAAACGGAGAAACAACGACGATGATTAACTATTGGATTAACAAGATTTTTGGCAACAAGCTGGTAGCCGTAGGCGCAACCGGCGCGCTCGCAATGGCATTGGCGTTTGCTGTTGTGGGTGTAGGGGCGCAATCGCCGTCGCAAGGGCCAGCGCAAGCTGCCCAACCGACGAAAGCTGCTAAAGCTTCCGTTACCCCTGATCCCTTGGCAATCACCGCTGACGAGATCAAGCGATTCCAAGCGATCCAAGCGGACGCCAAGCCTTTCCAGGATGAAGCCCGTGCAAGCTACCAACGGCTTACTACGGCTAAGACTTCCAGTGAGCGGTGTGCAGCGGCGACTGAGCACGTCTTGGCGCTCTCACAACTCCAACCCATCAGCGTTCGGGAGCAGCAATGGATAGCAGACGTGCGACGAGCGCACAATTGCGAGGGGTGTGAGATCGTGGAAGGTAAGTTGGTCAGACCAACAAAGGAAGCCGCTTCCCAAAGTAACGACAAGTAATTACTCGCAATGCCGTATGCATCGCAAACCCTAACGACTCTCTCAGAATCCCTGGCGCGTTCGCTGGGCGATCCGCTATTTACCTTCTGGGTCCAAGACGAACTCAAACGCTATCTGAGAGAGTCTTTGCGCACTTGGGGATTCTATGCGAGCTATTGGCGGGCGCGTAGGCAGTTCGCCACCATCACCAACCAACAGATTTATGATTTGTCGTCCGCAGCCTCCCTCGGAGCTACGCCGTTGCTTGTCGTGGAGAGCAACCAGTCCGCTCTTATAAACGACATTCAATACGCGCTCGTCGAACCATTCAGCGACTTCACTTCCAGCGGTTACACTTACACCAACTTCCCCACCACAGGACAGTTCTCCGCGACGCAAATCAACGACGCCGTTATCCAGGCGTGCGCGCAGTTTCAGTTTGACGTGGGGATGGTTTTGAGCGAAGAACTTCCACAGAGCATTCCCTCCGCTCCGAGCTACATCCTGGAACTAGACAACGGCGTAGCCGACGTGCGGCATCTCCAACTCAAGTTCGTCACCCCCGGCGATCCCTCATTCAACAACAAACGCATCACCCTCCGCAGGCAAGACGAATTCGACGCCCAGTACAACCGGCTCGCCGTGGGGAGTTTGGTAAACGAGGGAATCCCCTACGCTTACTCGTTCTTGCTGCCCAACACGCAGCCCTCGTTGCGACTGATCCCCCCGCCCAATATCAGCGCGCTTGCGGAGATTATCTCCATCCGCTCTGACCGCTTCCCCGCGACGGACTGGCAATACGCTACAAAATGGCTAGCCCTCCATTTCTTACTGTCTGCCGATGGCCAATCCCGCGACCACGCCCGCGCAGATTACTGTCGCAAACGCTACGAAGACGCTCTCTTGCTTTCGCGCATCTCGCCGTCCGTGCTAGTCGCCTACGTGAACAACGCCCCCGTTCCGGTCATCCAAGTTTCGGATATGGACTCGTGGGAACCGGGTTGGCAAAACGTCGCAGCGGGGATGTCTAGAGCACTCATTGCTTACGGTTGGAATATCTTCGGCCTACACCCAAAGCCAGATTCCACGGGTTACGCTATTTCGCTGGAGATGAATATCGAAGCCCCCATCCCGGAAGTGGCTTCCTTACAGATAGCGAATGAGCACGTCCAGTCCGTCTTGGACTACGCGCGACACTTGGCGGTCTTTAAACTCGGCGGCGCGGAATTTTTCGCAACTCAACCCCTCTGGGAACGCTTCTTCAAGGCTGCTATGGAATATAACAGTAAGCTCGCAGTCGAAGCGCGCAACTTCAACACTATGAAAGATATAAGCAGTCGGGACAAGGAAGCCCGCTACCAACGACGCATAGACACTGACAGTTCCGATTCCATCACAGGAGGCTAACAACAATATGGCTTGGGGTAGCGGGCTTGGCGATGCCTTTCAACGCCAGCCGCTCAAATTTTACTACAAAGGAATAAACGTCGCTCGTCCAGTCAACTTCTTGGAAGATGGCTACTATCCATTTGCGAAGAACATACGAAGCTATGTGGAAGGTCAGATAACTACCAGACCTGGCTTTACTAATATAAGCGGTGGGTATTTGAACATCCACAGTATTCATCGCCTCAACGACGTTCCCCGCAACGACTACACCTACATCGTCGGCGCAGACAACGCCATCCTATTCGGCAAAACCGTCCTCGTGTTCTCCGAAGCCGGATTCAGCGGCCTACCCTTGATGGCCGTCGAAGGCCGACCGGAACGCTCTCCCTCCCCCTTGCTCTACCTAACGGACGGGACCCGAATGAGGAAGTTTGATGTGTTGGGAAATGGGCAGCAATGGGGGATATTCCCGCCGCGCGAACAGTGCTCCGTCACTCTCTCTCCAGCGTTGTATAATTCCATCACGGACTGCACCAGCGCCAACCCCCAAGCGACGGCAGAGAATGGAAACGTTTGGAACAAAAGCGTCAATGCTTCCACATTGACGCAAACCAACCGCACGAACACCACAATAAACAACATTGTTTACGACTCTGGCGCGGTTGGGTATTGCAACATAGTTCCTGCTAGCCAAGGAACCGACATCCAACCTGGACAGCGCATCTTGATAAATAGCGGCGGCGGAACCGCTGAATACGTTGCGGTTGAGCAAACCTTTCCGCAAATCAAATCAACCACCATCGAAGGAATCGTTTATGAAATCGGAGCAAGTGGATTCTGCACTATCCAACTCGCAACTCCCGTTACTGGGTTGCTAGTCAACACTCTTGTACAATTAGCTGCAACCGAGATCGTCCGCGTTCTCTCCGTCACAGACGGTCCCGACGGTAAACCTTGCTTCCGCTGCTCCACCACGGGAACTTTCACTGCGGGGCAAGCCGTCACGGGGTTTAGAAACTTCCGTTGTTACACAGTCAGTAATCATATTGCAGCCGAGACGCTTATCACTAAAGCTTACGAATCAATTATTACTCCCGCTGGAATTGGAAACATTCGCCACAACATTGCACGAGATTTGTCGGCGGCTGGTTCGCGCCCGATCACAGATGACGACGAAATCTGCGTAGGCGTCTATCTCTCCGACATAACCAAGCTTATCGAAGGAAGAATATTCTTCGATGTAGACCCTAACACTACCACGACGTATGCGGCCACGGATTTATCACGGAATTATTACTTCTATCCATTTCGTACCGCTGATTTGCAACGCTATGCTGTCTCCACTAACACCACAACGCAACTCCAAGCGAGCTTTCAGAACGTCCAGTCTTCGCAGTTAGATCGCTTCAACGAACGATCATCCAGGCAGCAGATCGAGCAATTTCAACCCAGAGGCATCCTTCCAACGCGAGTCCGGCAACAAATATTGAATAGGCTCGCGGAGCAAGACGGCAACACTGGCCAGGGAGGGGGACTATTCACTGCTCCCGTTCGGGATAGCGGAGAGTTCCAAGTGGGATCGGGGCAGGAGCAGTGGTATCAGTTGCGGATCAAGGTCGGCGATCTCATCCGCGTCGGAACTGACCAGTCTCGCTCCTTGAAGGACTGCACATCCTTTATGATCAACTTCAACGTCTCTGACACCACTACCATCCGCTTCTCGTCGGTGTGGATCGGAGGCACGTATGGCCCGGACGCCGAAATTGACTACGATGTGCTGGGAAATGCTTACTACTACCGCACAGTCGGACGAAATTCCTCAACTGGAGAGATGGGATTACCGTCGCCACCGACGCGCGCAGGCGTAGTCGGTCGTCGGCAACAACGTACTATCACCTGTCCCTTGCACCCAGACCCTCAAGTGGACAAGCTCGACATCTACCGTTACGGAGGCACGCTGCTCCAATGGATTTATCTCGCAACCGTAGACAACACCGGCTCTCCCAGTTTCGTAGACAACCTCACGGACGGAAGCATCGCCAACAATCCCTTGCTCACGTTTGACCGCTTTCCTCCCGTGCCCACAGCCGGTATCCCCAGAAGTGGAACGTGCAACGTCGTAGGCACACGAGTGACTATTACTGGTGGAAGCGCGTTTACCACGAACGACTCTCCGGGTAACGAGATTATAATAAACGGCAAAGCTTACTTGACGTATGCGATGCCTGAGAGCACAACAGTCACGGAACTCACGCAATCGGCGGGGACGGCGACTGGCGCGGTGTGGGAGATGCCGAACCCGATTGTGATGGGGCAACCTCTGCCAACGGTGTTTGGACCTTATGGCCAAGGGCAGTTCGGGTTGTTCTACTTCTTCCTTGGTGACTCACTCAACCCCGGCGTGCTCTACTGGTCCAATGGGAACGACCCTAACAGTTGCTCAGACTTGAACTACCTGGAAGTCGCTTCCCCATCACAACCTCTCATCGGCGGTTGTATCTACGACGGACGGCCCTACGTGTGGACAACGGAGAAGATGTACTTGATTTCGCAGAACTTCTCCGCCCAACCGGGTCAGCCGCAGTTCATCTCCCAGGAAGTCGCCAACGGCAAGGGAGCTTGGACACGCCGAGGGATCACCGTGGACACCCTTATCTACTTCATCGGTAAGGATGGGATTTACGAGTCCGAGGGCGGACAACCACGATCTATTACAGATGATACCCTTTTCCCTCTCTTCCCTCACGACGGTCAAGAAGGAACTCCCACGTCGCTCGCAGGCGGCTTGCCCTCGCCTGCCTACACCAAGCCCAACTCGATGATGCTTGACTCGGACGGACAGTACCTTCGCTTTGTTTATCAAGACAGCAGCAATCAATGGAATATGCTTGTTTGGGACAAAGCTAAGCGTCGGTGGTATTACGACGTTTACTCCGACGGTGGGGTGCGAGTTGTTTACTCCGACAAAGGCCCAACACGCTATAAAATCCTCTTCGGCACCGTTGGGTTCACGGGCTTTGGATCGTTCGTCTCTTACGGCGGCGCGATGGACAACCTTGATCCCATTCAAGCTCGCATACTTACGCTTGCCTTTGACGCCAACGACCCACGATCCCAGAAACGCTTCGGGGATCAAATGTTTGACCTCGCCACGGGAACGGTAGCGGCGAACGTAAACATCTATAAAGACAACTACACCAACCTTGTCGTGGCGAACTCGGTTTTCTCCATTGGCAGGGGCATACAGATTATAGACCTCGTGGAGGGGGACGAACTGTTCGCGGTCAACATCGGCATTGACATCATCCACCCTGGAACGAACGGTGCGCGACTTGAGTTGTACGAGTGGCAACCCTCGTGGATTCCTAAGCCTGAGCTTACATTCTTGAGAGCGACCGATTGGGAACTCTCTGGGGATATGGGGGCCAAGTTCCTCCAAGGCGTCATAATCGAAGCTGACACCGAAGGAGTCCAACGTGAGATACAGTTGGAGAGCGGCGACCAAGGGGTTATTCAATCGCTATTCATCAACCACGACGGGCAATCCGTGAAGTCGTATGCGCTCGAAACCCCCGTGATAGGAAGCAGCTTCCGCCTGCGACCAGTGGATGACTTTGTGGACTGGCGGATATTCAACGTTACTTTCGTACACGAACCTGCGCCGGAACTCGTCAAAGTGTGGAAAACCCAAGCTACGACACACGATGTTTGCGGCTGGCAGATTCTCCGCGAAGCCTACATTACCGTCGCTTCCACTGCCGAAGTCGTCTACAACATTCTCTGCGACGGCGCTATCTCAACCTACTTCATCCCGCAGTCCGGTGGGGAGATGCGCAAGTATTACCTTCCATTGCGAGCTTTGAAGGGAAAAATCTTTGAACATCAGCTTACGTCTGTGGAAGGATTTAGATTGTTTCAAAAGGACTCGTGTGTGATCTCCGCGCCTTGGGGACGAACCAGTGAGATGATTGCCGTCAAGCCATTTGGAGGGGACAGTAGACGTATCGGCGCGACTATCTAATGTGTTTATGGGCTTGCCCTCGCAATACCCTGGACATTTGCCCACCAGATATTTTGAACATAGCCGCTAGCGCAACACATTTGAAACCCAACGTATGCAAGTAACGCACACGTTTAACATCATTGATAGTCAGCTTTTTGGCCCGCCCATTAAACCAAGAGTGGATACAGTTGGCCTTGGCCGTACACCATTCCAGGTTGATAACCGAGTTGTTCTTTTTATTTCCATCTAGGTGGTTCACCGTCAAGGGGCTATCCAATGATTCCCCCAAGAAAGTTGCAGCGACGATTCTATGAACGCTGTATGCGCGCTTTCTGCCAGCTTTGGACAGGGGAACACGGCAATATCCTAACTTGTTCGCCGAGATTTTTAGGATCAATCCTGGACGACTGGGGGAGCCTCTGTGATTTTGCCACGTTATAGAACGGCGCACACGACCTTGCGTAGATGCATCATATAGGCCCTCGAATCCCGGAATCGGCTTCCAAATCTCTTTTGAATTGTCTATGTTGGTGCTATACTTTGACTTGCTCATACTATTTGCACTCCCATTGCAAGCGGTTTGAGTTATTTGGGCAGGTAGAAATGCCTGCCCCTAATGCAATTATAGTCAGATTGTGTAGGAGAACGCAATATGCCATACGCACAAATCACCCTCGGAGCAACCCCGATGAACCTTTGGACGGTTCTTTCCGGGGGGACGCTACCCGCAGGGGTTTCGGTGTCCAAAATCTTTCCGAATCTTCCCAACGGAGCGCAAAGGATTATTTTGCAAGGCGACCCTGGCAACAGCGACAATGTGTACAAGGGCGAAGATAGCAGTGTGAGCGCCACAAACAAGGGCGAGACGATACAAGGTGGAGACACCATCTTTCTTATCTCGCAACAAGGCAAGAACAGTGAGCGAATTAACTTCTGGCTCGTAGGTGGAGCGGCATCACAGAAAGTAAACGTAACGGTGGAATATGCTTAACAATAGAAAACGATCAAAATGGCTTAAGTGGTTGATAGGGAAGTGGCTTCCTTCCTTGGGGCTGTTACTACTGTTTGCCTGTCCCACGTTGGCCCAGTCATCCTCGCAAACCGCCCGTCGAGTCGTAACTGGCACAACCCTCCCAACAACCTGTTCCGAGGGTAGCGTGTGGGGAAAACTCACTTCCTCCCAAGGACTCTACTATTGCACCCCGGCAAACACGTGGGTGGGGCCTTTTGCCGCCGCAGGTCCGGGAACAGGAGATGTCGTAGGCCCGGCGTCCGCGACTGACAACGCCGTCGCGCGATTCGATTCCACGACCGGTAAGCTGATTCAGAACTCTACCGCCATCCTGAGCGATGCCGGAGCATTCGCGGCAGGTAATGGTTCAGCGTCGCTTCCTACGTATTCGTTCGCCTCCGATACCTCTACCGGTCTCTACCTGTCTAGCGGGAATCCTGGATTCTCTTCGAGCGGCGCGCTCAGGTATACCTTCGGCACAAGCACTCTCTCTGTCGCGTCCACCAGCGGGGCGGTTACGTTCGGTGGAGATGTTGGCGTAGCGCGGCTGGCTGCCGGGGTAGCGCGAGTAACTAACGCTTCCACTGGTGCAGGCTCCCTAATCATCGGCACTAGCGCCGGAGCAATCGGCACAAGCGGCGCGGGCGTCCTGGCGTTCACGGCTTCCACTATTCCCTCCACGTCTCCCGCCGACACAGTTCAGTTTTACTCCGGCGATTCCGCCGCCGGGAACCACAACCTCTACTCTCGCAACGAAGCGGGTGAAGTGAACCGCATTACCGGACTTGCCGCGCGCAACTCCGCGCAGTTTGATAAGACCGCTGATACCACGTTGGCAAACGTGACTGGCCTAACTCGTGATGTAGAAGCTGCAAGGGCTTATGCGTTCCGCGCCGTCATTCAAACTACCGCGCCCATGACTGGTGGACTCAAGTTGGCAGTAAGCGGAACCGCGACAATGACGGCAATCAGCTATGAAGGCCACCTGCGGATGACTACCGGCATCATCGCCACGACTCGCGCGACCGCACTCGACACGGTGGTCTGCGCGTCAACTACTACGACGACGGGAACCTGTGTCATCGAAGGGGTGATGGTGGTCAATGTAGGAGGAACATTGACGATACAATTCGCTCAAAACGCTTCCGATGCAAGCGCATCGAGTGTTTTGGCCAATCAATACTTTCAACTCATTCCGATCAGCTAACAACGCTAATATGCCAAGCGCAAACAACTTCTACCCAACCCGTCAACAAGTCGAGTCCCCGGAACAGCTACAGCGGTTCCTAACTGGGCTGGCGGAGATGGTTTATCGCCAAGATGCGCAACAATCGCAACAATCGCAACAATCGCAACAATCGCAGCAACAAAGCGCGCAAGGGGTGGAAGTGACTTCCGCAGCGGACGATATTGAGCGCCAATGGGAGTTACAGCGCGCTAACATCCTCAACGGCGTTACCACCGGCCCAGCTGCGCTCGTGCAACTCGGTGTGGACCAAATAGCAACCCGGCTATCCAACTTGGCCGCAACCTCCGTCCCAGCCGTCACCGACGACCTTACCAAAGGCTACGGAGTCGGCTCAATTTGGATCAACACTACTACCAATAACGTTTATTTGGCGGCGAACGTAAGTGCAGGAGCGGCGGTTTGGCGTTTGCTCAACTAAAGCTTGCTCAACTAAAGGAGATTGCAGAATGCCTTTTCCACTAATACCCCTAATCGGCCTCGGAGGTTCCATTTTAGGCTCGCTGTTTGGCAATCGTCGGTCACGACTGGAAAGGGACATCTCCGGGAAAATAAACCCCGTAATGGAGAACCTGATCCACTGGAGCGGGCAAGCAACTGACGCGCGCAAAGCCTTCCAACCCATCGCCATCAACGACATCTCCAAAGCGTCTGGGTTCTACAACCGCTTACTGTCCGGCAGTGGGACGCAGGCGCTTGATGAGATATTAGGTCCCCAACGAACCGCCATCAACGACAACTACACCAATATGATCCAGAATGCCGCGCGGTTCGGCGCTCGTGGTGGTGGGCGCACATCGGGGATGATGAACTTCGATTGGGCTAGGAACCGTGAACTTATGGAACTTGTTCCGCGCGCCCGCACGATGGCAGCGGAGGGACTGTTGCGCACCGGAGGCCAAGCCGGTTCGATGGCGCTAGGCTTCGGCAATCAAGCCATAGACGCTTCATCGGCGGTCCTCGGTCCTGCGCTCGGCGGTCAAGCATCACTCGCGGGCCAGCGACAGCAAGCAGGTCAAGGTTGGGGGCAGATCGGCGCGCAAGTAGGAGATTTGTTAGGGCCGCTCTTGCGCGATGTGCTTAATCGTAGAGGCGGGGGACAGATTTACGGAGCAGGAAGCACGTGGCCTGAATAACCAAAGAAGGAGAGCGAGCCTAAAATGCCGGACCCACGATATTCATCATTTGGTCAAGGAGTTCTCGGAGGACTCATTGGCAACATCCAACGCCGTCGCCAAGAAGAGTCCGAGATGGAGAACGAGTCTCGACAGAACGCGCTCAAGTGGCTTCAGACCATCCCGGCAACTGAGCACAATATGCCCATTGTTACTCGGATGGCTCTTGACATTCTCGGCAGCAAACCGAGCAAAAAGCATTGGTCAGATTCATTGTTTGGAACAGGAGTAGCAAGTACAAAGTATGTTGACGATCTGTGGACCCGACTCAAGGGCATCCTGCCCCCAAACGATGACATTGCGCAAGAGCGTCCGGCGGTCCCTCAACCACCATCTCTCCCCGCGCCATCCAGGGAATCCATTGGCAACATCCCACGAGGGGTAACAGAAGCCGTGAGTCCGGCGGCGACAGTATATGCGGGGATGGCGAGGGCAGTTGCGCCCACTGCGCGAGTTCCTCGACCAGGAATACTGGAGTTTTCATCACAGGGACAGCAGGGACAGCAGGGACAGCAGGGAAAGTGGAAAACCCTCCCACAGGTATACCAGGATGCAGAAGGAAATGACTTCCTCGTACAAATGGATGAGAAGTTAGGACAGACCCGCAAAGTCCCTCTCGGTCAAATCTCCACTGAGAAACAACTGATCGAACAGCAACGCGCACAAACAAAATCCGCCCTCGCCAAAGAAGCAATGTCTAAGGGGCTGATGGGAAAGGTGCTAGCTGCGGCGGCGCAGGCGGGTATAACCCCTGAGCAATTTTGGTCAATGCCGGTCGAAAACCAAATCCCCTTCTACAACGCCGCTGGGGGCCAGACGATGCGCTATGGCTCTGCGCAGATCGGTAACTTGGAAGCGGCTGCGGAAAAGAATAAAGCCCAAGCCCAATACTATGGTCAGCAAGCCGCGACCGCTGCGGAAACCGGAGGACTCACAGCAGGGCAGTCCCTCACAAACTTCCAGCAAAATCGCACCCAAGCCATCAAATACAAACAGGAATTCGACGAGCTAAAGGCAAAGGCGGAGGCTGCGTCCCTTGCGCTTCAGACTTACGAAGACACCCCTTCGGCTGTGAAAGGCGCTCCGAGTTGGCAACGAAGAAAGCTTGAGTTGCAACGGGAGTTTGAGAGCGCGTATGCAGCGGCGACAGCCAAGGCAACCGAAGCAGCTAAGGTGTTCCCGGACTTCCTCGAAGGCGGATCGGGAACCTCCGACGACAGCGGGCGTCCCTGGCCATACCTCAACATCCGCGAGGGGTCATTGCCGCGCGCGGGCACCTCTCCGGGAGTGGGCAATACCAACCGTCGCTTCCCCACAATCCCCCCGCTCACTATCCCTGTGCAGCCCCGGAGGTAGCTACTAAAAATGCCGCCGCAAAAACGCAAACGTCCAGCCAGACCTTTTGATCCCGCTAAGTACGTCGTTGCGCCTCCGACCGGAACCCCCCTCCCCCCAAGTGTTACAACTGCTATTGAAACAGGACTTGGGCGGCGACAACAATTTCTTACCCCTCCCGTGCGACCATTGTTACAAACGCGCACAGGCGCAATGGGGCACACGTTGACCCCTGGAGACGTGATTACCCAACGCCAACTCAGGCCCAGAACCATAGCGGACGTGGCGGCTGTTATGCGTCCCCAAACCCCAGCGGAAATCGGGGTGATGGAAAAAGCCATCGCAGGCGAGGACTCCGGCATTCTCGGAGCAATCGAGCGTGGCCAGCAGGCCGGAGCGGCGGCGCTGGGCAGAACACTAGCAGGCGCGGCTTACCTACTTGATGACATAGGGAGATCGTTTGATAAAAGCGAAGTTCAATTTCTTTCGATGTTAGAGGCGGATGGAGATTTGATCAGAGGAGCGCAAACGTGGCAGCGGGAACAGTCGGTGTTGAATAAGCTCGGAGATTGGCTTATCGGAAGATCACGAGAAGAGGCAAGCGCGTTGTCGTCCGCGCAGATGCACCTTAACCCTCTCTCGGTTTCGCCGTTGGAAGCCACTTCCGAATTCGCCGCCGCGCTCCCTGGCCAACTCGCGCCGATGATGCTATTCAAGTCTCCAACGATGGCGTTCGCGTTTCAAAAGATGGCCACCGCTCGCGCTGAGGGGATCACTGACCCCAAGGAACTCGCAACTCGTGGACTCGTAGGAGCAGTAGAAGGGCGTCTGTTCAAGCGACTGAACCAAATGCCGATGGGACCAGCGAGGGTAGGGATGCAGGCCCTCGGCGGCGCTGGGCAAGAGATGGTGGACGCTCCTCTCGAAGGGCGACCGCTCACGCCTGAGAACGTCATAAAATCCTCGCTGGCTAACGCCGCTTTGGATATGGTTATGCCCACTGGGACAGAGGCGAACCGTCCGCTGATTCCGGAAGGACTCTTTCCCAAGGGTTCGTTCTCTTGGGGGGAGCTTCCTGACAAGCGCACAGCAATTGTATTTGGTGAGCAAGCAGGACTGTTCTCCGGCATCCCCCTGCCGATAGACGAGGTAAGTCGTGATCCGGTCAACTGGTATTATTCGGCGCTTGAGCAAGTTGTAACCCAAAAGTTCCCCAAGAAGCTAACTGCGGACCAAGCAATGGGAATGTTGCGCGATCCTAAGTACGGGATTAAGGCAGAGGAATACGAATGGTCTGGGTTGGCCGAGTTGCTAGCGATGAAAGCCATTCGCGGGAAGACAGTAAGACGCGACGAGTTGTTGCAGACGATCCGGGATAACCAAGTGAGAGTGGAAGAGAAGGTTCTTGGCCAACCAACCAACGATCCAAAGACTACAAAGAGAATTGCAGACTTGACTGTAGCTCTCGATTCCCAACGTCGAGATGTGGACATCTTGCGCGAGCGCGCACGGTATGCGCTTGAGTTTGGGTCGCAAGAAAACGCAATTGCGGCTAAAGCTGCGCTTAATGACGCTGAGTTTGAACTGCACGAGCTTGGCACCGAGCTTATGCACTTGGAAAGTGGGCAGACGTTTGCGCAGCGAACGTCGCAGACGAAGTTTGAATCCTGGAAAGCGTTGCAAGGCGGGGAGCCGGGGACGTATCGGGAGTTGTTGTTGACGCTTCCACTGAAGCCTTTTCAAGAACTCTCCATACAGACACTTGATAAGGTTGCCGATAGAGCATTTGGCAGGCCCTACGAAGTACTGAGTGCGGCGGATCGCGCTGAAGCCACGAGGATGGCTAGTAATAGGGCAGCGCAGGATGCACAGTTTAGCTCTAGCCACTTCTCCGAACCCAACATCCTCGCCCACGTTCGCTTTGACGAAGGCAAAGACGCGCAAGGGAATAAAGTGTTACGGTTGCAGGAGATTCAATCAGATTGGATGCAGCAGGGGAGGGAGAAGGGCTATAAACCTGCGGATGCAGATGCGCAGTTGGAGGCGCTCGCCCAGCGAAAGCGAGACATTCGCAACCAACGTGCGCTTCGGTGGGACGATTTAACTCCTGAACAGATAATCGAACTTGATACGAGGCTGGATGCCCTAACTGACGAACAACAGCGATTGCGCGCAGCTAGTATTCCCAACGCCCCCTTCAAATCCAATTGGCACGAACTCGCCTTCAAACGGATGCTCCGCTGGGCGAGCGACAATGGGTACAGTCGGATCGTGTGGCCCACTGGGAAGCAACAGATTGACCTTTATGAAGATGCGCTGAGGCAGAATGTTGATTCTATAGATTGGGCGCAAAATGACAATGGCTCCTTCGATCTTACAGTAATCAAAGACGGGAACGCCCAAACCCTCAACGAACTCCAAGACCTAACCCTCGAACGCTTATCTGAGGTTGTAGGGCCAAGAATCGCTGAGCAGATTACAACAGGCGCAAGAGATTGGAAGGGGGATGGATTCTTTCCTACTGGGACAATAACAGGAAACGACCTCTCCATCGGCGGACAAATTCACAAGCTTCTCTACGATGAGAAGTTGCCGCAGTTCGCCAGGGGGGTGGCGAAGAAATTCGGAGGGACTTACGGTAGGACGACTATCAACGCTGGTGAGCGTCCGCCAACTCCGAACTACAGAATTATAGAAGTGGCTCGCACTGACGGCACGACGGACTATGTAGTGCAAGATTCGGCGGGAATTGACGGGGAAGAATATGGCCCATATTCAAGGCGTGGGGATGCGGAAGCCGCAAGAGAGTCCTTGATATTAAGTGACGAATCAAGGGGAGCAGCCTATGGCGAAGCGGAAGTACACTACCTCGACCTCCCTCCGAAGCTCCGAGCATCAGTGCGCTACGAAGGGCAGAAGTTGTTTGCCAACCCCATATTCGACCCCCAGATGTGGAAGCAGTTGTTCAAGGGGTTCAAGCGCGGCGCTCCCACGCCCGAAGCGCAGCAACAAGCCCGTGATGTCATAGATGAGAGCGTGAGGGAAGCGACTTCCGCGAACGAAACTTCTGCGTCCTTAGAAACCACCGCCCGCGCATACGACCTCTCCAAACAAGCCCGAACGGAAACTCGCAAAGAGTTACGCAGACTTGAAGACCTGCGTAAGGAATCCGGCTACCTCAACCCAGAGCGCCTAGCTGAGCTTGACGCGCGAATCAACGCGGTTCGGGAGAGCCGCAAGCAAACCCTCGAAGAATCCCAACACGCGCGCAGGCAATTCAAGCTCGCCGAAGCCGAAGCTGTCGCTGAACGCAAACGCCAAGAAGCAATCCCCGCGCGCCAGCGGTTGCAGACTCTAGACCTTTCGTACAGGGTTGATCCTGACGTTCCCTATCTGGAAGAAATCACCAACGCCAAAGGCGTCGCTAAGCAGTTCTTTAAAGCAGCGAAAGACGCGGTTGCCGCTGAGGGCTACGAACTCGATCCGAACGAACTCGTAATTACCCAATTGGTGCGGATGGCCAAGGAGAAACGAATTCCGCTCTCTCAATTCAACGAAATTTTCGAGCGTGAGGGAATAGACGCTACTCAGTTCCTAGACAAGCTCCGTCAAGACGTTTCTACCTCTGCTGCGGAACTCGCTTACCTCTCCCACATCCGCCGAATGGTGAACGATCTCGCTAAGGTGAATCCTCGACTCGCGGAAGCCATTTCCGAGCAACTCCCCTCCCTAACCGAACTCAACGGAATGTTCCGCGAGCGCAGCAATTGGGACAGGCTTTCAACCGTTTACCAGGGACTCTTGGTGTCGGCTTTTGAAACTGCGCAACGAAATCTCTTAGCGACTGGGATCGTCACGGGGATGGACTCCCTCGGACAGCTATTCGACTCCGCCGTTCAAAATATTCTCGGCGCAAAACGCTTTGACAACCGCAACGCCCTCTCTCCCACGCTTGCCATCCGTCCTTTCATAAACCTCTTTGGGGAAGCTATTAACTCTCTCCGTTCCAGCAACTACAAGCAAAACGTCGGCAAGGTTTCCAACCTCGTAGACCAAATGGCAAAGGCTTTCCCGGAAGAAGTTGACTATAAGCTTTTCCAGATTCTCAATGCGGACCTGGAATCCCCCGCTGCCGTTGGGGAAACCACTCCGCAACTTCTCTCTCGTTGGAAGTCGGAAGCCAGCGCGATGCCCAACGACGCTCCGAAAAAGCAAAAGCTACTAGACGCCATCACCAAAGCCCAAGCGAGATATGACCGCTCACAATCCCTCGTCACCAAGGGCTTCATCCAGGCCGAAAATGTCGTTCACACGCTAACTTGGGCGAACCGAGCGCAAGAGCAAATTTCCCGTAGGGCGATCTTTGAGGCTAAGTTACGACGTTATGCTATGGAGGGAGGCATAGATTTAGGGGGGTTGATCAAAGAAGGTAGAGCAGCGGAACTCCCTGTGGAGATTGTGACTCGCGCTGCTGATGAAGCCCTTCGCATCACGTTTGGTCGCAGACCTGAAAAGGGAAGCAAGGGCGATCTCGTCAACAAAGTTCTCAAAGGCAAGGTGGGAGCCGCGTTCAAGCTCGGAGTCATTCCCTTTCCGAACTTCCTCATCAACAACTTCCTCCGATTTCAGTATGAATACTCTCCCCTAGGCGTTCTCTCGTTGATGTCGGCAAAGGAAAGAGCGAACGTCGCTAAGGGGGATATGGGGGTATTTTGGAAGTCGCTGATGGGAACCGCGATCTTCGGCCTGGCGTCCCAGATGCGCCACAGCTTCTACGAGCAACAAGGCTCGCAGATGACTGAGGATGAGGAGTCCCGATTTGCAAAGTATCCTCGCAAGCTCCTCGGTAAGCCTCTCTCGAAAGTCGCACCGTTCTCCGCTGGAGAAAAGTGGAACGAAGTTAAAGTCGGAGGGAAAAACCTGGACGTTCGCTTTACTCCGTTCGCCCCAGCATTCTACGTTGCGGACTTATTGGAGAGAAACAAACGCGGACTTGGAGCATTGACCGCGCGTGAGGGAGCAGAGGCGTTCGGTTTCGGCTTGCGTGGGATGGAACAGCAAGCGGACATAGTGACGAATGCCATTGCGGGGATTGGCAATGCTGAGAAAGAAGCTAAGTCTGATAAGCTCGCCGGGCAGTACCTCGGCGCGATCACAGCGGGATTCCTAACTCCCTTGAAGCAAGTTTCCGACCTAGCGTTGTTTTGGAGCGTGGAGGAGCACAAACAGCGAGACTTGGAGGGAGAGGGGTTTGGAAGCGGCTTCCGCAACCAACTACAGAATAGAGTTCCTTATTGGAAACAATCCCTCCCGGAAAAAGAAGTCCCCACGCGCACTCAGGCCCCCTCCCGGTCAATGCCTCTCGTTCGCCAACTAACCGGAATCCCCTTCGTTGAAGAGCGCAACTATCTCGAAAAGGAAATGGAAACCCTCGGCGTTCGCTGGAATGACGTTGTACCGAAGGTTGGCGACCCGCGAGTTGACCGGGTGATAGCGAGAGAACTCGGCAAATTTATGCCGGGAGTTGTAGACGCTCTCGCTGCTGACAGCAATTTCACTTCCAAAACTGCTGAGGATCGCCGACAAATCCTCATAGACGTTATCTTCCCTGCGTACTACCCGGACGTGCGCGAAGCGGCAATGGCGGAGTTTCCAGACGCGCTGCTCAAGGCGGAGATTCTGCGAGAGTTCACCCGCGAAGAGCGCAACGTCGAAAACCGCAAACGCAAACGACAAGGCAAGCCGTCGCTTGAGGAAGAAGCAAAACAACTTGCGCCATCGGCAACCGTAAAGCCTTGACCTCTCTTGCTGGGTTGCAGTAGTATTTCTCTATGCTCAGCGCGCGCTGAGCATTGGTTCTTTGGCACAAACACAAAAGATCGTCATTCACGAACAATGGCTACCCACATTGCCCTGCGCAAAGGGATGCCGAGGGTGATAGGGAGAGAAGACGAGCAATCTAACGTAAACCAATTAGGGCGAAAGAAGGTTTGCGGGCACAAAATGTGTGTACCTATCAAAGTGGGAAAAAGCCGTTTGCAATCGAGAGAAAGTGAACGGCTTTCTTTTGTAGCGTGTAAGCTCATAGCAACAGTTCGCCGGCCTTGACAATGGCAATGATAACCACCGTTCCCACTAGGGCAATGAATAGCCAAAACAGGACCTTATTCGCCAACTTTATCTTTTGCTCGTGTTTCATCCTTACCTCCCCTGCGCAACTCCCACACCTAATCGCTCCTATCTCAGTCGTGAACCCTACCCCACACCTACCGCAATGATACGTGAGGTTGACTACCGCCGTGAGTTGCTCGTGGCACTGCCGAGCGAGGTAGGAAGTTTCGTAGAGTTCGCCGCAGACAAGGCAGTTGTAGTTGGAAATTGTGATGGTTATGGGTTTCATTTCCTTAGCGTAGCCTCTCCGAGGTTCCGTAAGGTCGAGGGCTGTTGTTGGGAGTGCTTATTGGAGTGGAGCCGGGAGGTTGCTTGGGTTGGCTGTCCAAATCCAAAAGCCATCCGCTGAACACCCAGATGCCCCAGATTGCCAACACGCTCAATACAATAGTCACTACCCACATTAGAGTATTGTTTCCGCCTTCGCCGTTGCCTTCATTGTCGGAATAGTTGTTGGTTCCGTTGTTAGCCATTTTAGTTATCAGCCTTTTCTGGCACCGATTTGGTTTCGAGTTTGGCAGTCAGGGAAGCGGCTTCCTTCTCGGCTACCACGATTGCTACTAGATACGGCGTGAAAACTTTTAGGGCTTCCCGCGCAGATGCGTCTAGGGTTTTGCCTCCTAGTTCCATTCCGCGCCGGATGAACTCACGAGCGTTGTCGAGTTTGCTTCCTTTGGTGTTCATAGTTTGACCTCCTTCAACTCTCCAAGATTCGGCCCCACGTTAATCTCTACCCCAATTACTAACCCGTCTGGAAACGTCTTATTCACTAGCTTCCTCGCTGGGCGCTCCATAATTTCCTTGATCTTGGAAATGGCTTCCTCCAAGTATTCGTTAGGACAGTCGAAGTACAGCGCATCGTGCAAGTTATTATTAAGTCTGTACTTCTCCGCTAATCCTTCAATCTCCAAGTCCAACATAGCCTCTCTCATCTTCCCAAAAGCATCTCCCTGAACCGGATATGCCAGCGCCCTCTCTGCATCATCTCCCGCAGTCATCCGTCCATTCTTAGCGTCCCACCGCTGCACATTCCAGAACCACCGGATTCCGCCATACCTGTGCGCCAAGAACCCTTGCCGGTGCGCGAGGTCCTTAATATGTTGTTGCCACTTAGGAATGTTCGGGTAGATACGCTTGATCAAATCAATAACATCCTGAGCTTCTTTTTGATTGTCGAAGCTGCCACGATTGAGGTCGAACAGCTTTCTAGCGCCGAGGCCGAGTTGTATTCCAAGCAAACAATTAGACACTAGCTTGCCGCTAACAGTGAACCGGTGTCTGGGTCCCGAATTAAGGATGTCATATACCCGAACTTTATTAAACGATCCTGTCGCCCTCGCCAATTCTTCGTGCCCTTTTTCGCCGCAGCCTTCGCCTGTTCTATTATCTGCTCGCCAGTCATTCCCCAATCGCGCACCAACCGTCTCGTCCAACTTTCCGTAAATGGACTGGGGAACTCTATCATTAACACTTGCTCGCCGTAGAAGCTCATCCATACATTGTCCGACTTGTTTCGCATTTGCTGCGACCTCGAAGCCAGCCGCAAGTTCCCAGGCTCGTAATGCCCGTCGTTGTCTATTCGATCTATTTCCACTCCGTTGTAGTTCTCGTGCGGCAGGTTCTCCACTATCCATCTGGTGAAGTGCTCTCGTGAGTTGAAGTTGCATTTGATCCCCCGCCCACCGTAGCGATGAAAAGCTGGATTGGTCGGATTGTAACAACGAGCTACTATGGCGTCGTAACGCCGACCAATTTTCTTGGAGTGAGGAATCTGATTTGCCAAGTCTGCGCACTTCCTGCAACCCTTCTCCTTGATGGTTCTTAGCCAACAACGATCTATCCAAGCCTTCGCGCCACAAACCTGACATTGGCAGTGATGCAATAGTCTCTCGCGCCGATTGCTGCCGCCCCTTGGCACCCGTTTGATCGTCGCTGATATAACAACCATCTGTCCGAATCGCTTTCCAATCATCTCCTGATCTTTCGAGCCTAAGTGATCCCGATGCTGCTTCCCTGAGCGATACCTTCCGCTTGCAGGCGGTGTAGACTTCGTGATCTGGCGTAGCTTTGAGTCCGTCATATTCAATAATCTCCTTCTCTCCAAGACATACAACCCCGCCGTGGGAAACCCATTCTACTCCATCCCAAAGTCGGTCGTCAATCGAGACGGCTTGGATTGGGACCAGACCTCGTTGGGTTAGCACAAGTTCCCCTTCGGCAATGCAGGGTTTTGCTTGTTTGTTGCGAACCCGGAGTCGGTCTTTATCGGACTTTAACCACTTGAAGTAATCACGTAGTTCCCCGTCTTCCATAGAGAAAAGTTTTTCAGGGCTTACCAACTTGAGCATCAACGCCGCTACGGTAGAGTGCCCGTCAATGCAGGCCATCCGATAATAGGAGATGTCTTCAGCCTCGAACGCGAGGGTCTTCAAGTGGCAGGCAGAGTAGTCAGCGGCGATCAATGTACAACCTGAAGATGCTACTTGAAGCTTTTTGAATTTCTTAGCAAGCTCACTATGCACAGGCGCATTCATAACGTTTGGGCGGATGGCAGCCAGTTGCCACGAAGCGGGAGAGAAGGTGTAGGTTGTATGAACTAGCCCATTGGAGTCTGGTTGCCAACCTTCTATGTAAGTCGAGCCGATTTTGTTCAGTTGTCGGTATTCGATGCTCTGTTCTATCAACTTCACCAGCGAGAGCTTTTGTTCTATCTTTACGAGATCGTCGTCTGTGGGGCGCTTCTTTGCTTTGAGCTTGTCCGCTTCTTTGTGAAGCTTCTCGATCAGCTTCTCTAACTCTGGACGCGCGGTGGTGTCGTCATCATCTAAATTCTTGGGAACCTTTTCGCCAAAGTGAACGATTAGTTTCTTTAAGTGCGCGGTTGAGTTCGGCAGAAACAAGTCAACCCGATGTAAAGAGCCGTTGTCGTAGCGCCACTGCTTACCTAGCTGTTCAACCAGGTCTCTTCGCTGTTCAATGGTAAGCGCGATGTGATGGTCGGCGGTAGCCACGCCCATTGTCACGACCGGAAGCCGCTTCCCGCCCTTTTTGCCGATGATAATGTTAGCCTCCTTAACAGCGGAGAGGTACTCCTTGCACTCATCAGGCCAGTCTTTGTAAACCTTTCTAGGTTTCACTACCTCCGGGACTTCCGCTTGCAATTGAGTGTTGACGACTTTCTTTTGCTCTTCGATCTCCACTCGAAACTGCTCTCTCGCTTCGAGGTCAAGTCGGATGCCACGGGTTTGCATTCCTTCCAAGATAGGCTGTAGCCCCAAGACCATCTCGACGTAGCTATCCCAAACCCCCCGCTTGCGCATATCTTCAGGAAGCTTCTGCATTATTCGCTGTAAGGCGTCCACATCTGCGCCCGCATAGGTTAAGTCCTTTGTTCCCAAATGCTTCCAAGGAAAAGGGAAGCCAAACATCGAAGCAATGAACTGTAAGTCCGCAGGGAGATCAGGCTGCAAATGATGGAAGGCAGTCATTACATCTATGTCCTCCCCCGCAACCCTTACTCCCTCTGCTCGTAGTTTAACTTGGTCGAAGCGCCAGCCATTTTGGGAAACTTTTCTTGCGCAACCTCCCAGAATCTTTCTGCTTAGTTCTCTAACTGCATCTGACCAGGGAAATATGCAAGCCTCGCCAGGACGAAGGGAGAATTGAATTTGGACGATCTCATCGCCCTCGATCATCTCGTATTCGTCCTCACCTTTGCCCTTGCCAGTGAAGGCAGTTTCGATGTCGTAGGCAATGAGGGCGTTTGGGTCGGAAGCGGCTTCCAGAAGCTCGTCTACCTTTTCGCTTGGGACTGGGTAGTAATATTTGAGCTTGTCACTGTCGTCACCCAAGGGATCGTAAAGGAAGTGGCTTCCTTCCACGAGCTTCCCGCTCGCAACCTTGATCGCCTTCCCCAAGTCGTGCATTAACACCCCTAAGAGATGTTCGTTTCCACGGGAGATGAAGGAGGGATGGTAGGTTGGGATAACTGGAATAGGTTTCCCTTCCGTTGCTGTATACGTTGTTGCAGGAAGGCAATATCCTCGTAGAGCAGTAACAGTTCTGCCCGGACCGGCGGTTCCGGTAAGGGCACGGAGCGGGATATTTCCAAGAGCGACGATTGCGCGCGGCGCAAATCGTTCAACAACACCCCCAAGGTTTCGTTTACAGTGTTCAATTGCTGCTTGTTCATACCATTCTCCTTCGAGTTTATTGTCTTTGGGCCTGCAATTTATGACATTTGAGATCACGAATTGTTCGCGGGACAATCCCATTCGCTTGATAGCTCTCTCTAGTACACTTCCCGCTTGGGCTTGCGGCCTGAATGGAAGTGAATCTCTCATCTCGTGCTCTCCAGCTGCTTCCCCGACGAGCAAGACTCCTAGGGAGCCTTTCCCTTCTGGGGACATAAAGCCTTTGGAGATACCCGAAAGCGCACAGCCTTCACAGGATTTCGGTTGTTGAGTGATTGCCATTGTCGCTTCCTTCAAGTTATTTCTTCGGCGGTTTACTCGCGCAAGTCCCGCACACCTGTCTCTCGCTGCTTACAGTTCGTCCGCAGCCGTTCGCGCACTTGGGCTGCTCTCTGCGTTGTTGTTCCCGACGTTTTTGTGACTTGGTTCCTCTTGGCATCCTGGTTACTCCTTTTTAGTTATAGATTGGTTGTTCATCGCCGCTGCTCGGACAGCTTGGTTTCGTTCGAGCGTGGCTATTATTTTGTCCAGCCGTCGTCGCTTCTCGGCTTCGCGGAGTTTAGCTTGCGCATCAGCGAGCTTTCTGAGTTGCTCAGGTGTGGGCATAAAAGTGTTTTCCTTTTTCCACCCTGAGTGGGGCCTAAGTGGGGGTGGAGGGATGTTGGGGGCACTTTTATTCTTAGTTGTAGTCGTCTTGCTTGGTTATAATCTCTCCAGTGTTTTCCAGCGCAATGATCTTCTCTCCACAATCTCCATACTTCGCTACCCAAACCGGAGCAAGCGCGCCCATTACGAAATCTCCCCCTCTGTACCCTGCGAACACCTGACCCATAGCAGATTTACAAGTGGCTAGAAGCTCTGAGGCAGGCTGGGTTCCTTCGACACGCTCAAAAGCCAAATCTCCGTAGTAGCCTCGGTAACTGTGGGGAGAGTGTAGGTTTGCTACGGGCGCGTCTGGGGACATTGCTTCCAAGACTTTGATTAGCCTGCCTAATGTCATTTGTGTTGCAGCGCGATCTTTCTCCCACTGCGCACTAATACCGTCGGAGCAGGCTTGAATGTCTAGCATTGTTGGATTCCTTTGAGCAGTGTAGATACCAGTTGTTACTGCCTTGTAGGTTCATTGTTTACTTAATAAATATCCTACCAAGGGGCTGCGGCATTCAATTAAACGCACTTCTTCCCTGAAGTCTGCCTCTCCACTTTTGAGAACTTCTATAATTCTCTTATCTTTGCAGGACCGCTGCTGGGTGAGCGCAACCGTTGTAGACAAACTACTCCCCTTGAAAAGGCGCTCCGTTGATCGCCCAGCCGGGTAGGTAGATTGTACGGTCCTGCAAAGACAAAAGAACTTGTTACGATGAAATTTGCAGAACCGAGAGGACAATAGAAGCAGCGACACCTGCATTTGGCAGGAATCGCTAGCAACGAATGTCCAGGTTGGTGCAAGTATCGCTGCTAGCTTGATATGCGGAAGCATATTACTGTTGTCCTCTCGATATGTCAAGATTATTTTTGTTAGCGGAGGGAAGTCGCTTCCTCCTCACAGGCATTAGCGCAATTATCACTGACAGCATCACCGCTCCCACCACCAATATCCCTCCCCATCCCACCACCACCCTCACCACCCCTACGAACGCTTGCCACTCACTCACTGCCATCACGGTCCACCCCAGCAACGTGAGCAACGCAAATACTCTGGGGGCGCTCATAGACACCCAACCGCCGCAATCGCTACTGTCTGCATACTCACTGTCTTAGTCTTCCCATTTTGCAGCCTCCACCGCAGCATACTCTTAGCGCATTCCTCCGCCTCTTCAATCTGTTCTACGTTGTCTTCGTCCAACGTTCGCAGCGCCGCCCACAATTCCACCAACGCCGGAGCGTGCCTGTCCCGTGCGAGCAGCACAAACATCGGCTCGTCTGCGTCAGCATTTTCGTAGCAATCCCATTTACCTGGATTATTTTTGGTCGCCATTGTTGCTGTCCTCCGTTGCGATAATCTCTTGCAATGCCGCGTCCTCCTCTTCAGATTCAGCAGCTAGAATAACGAACCGTTCTTCGTTCAACTCATCAGTTTCTTCTACATCCACAAGAATTACTTTCATAACTAAAACTTCTTCCCTCCGTGCATAAACGATCTCCCTTTGTTGTACGCTGCTTTCGCCACAATCGCCCCCGCCAGGTCATACCCAAAGTACTCACAAAAATCCATCGCGCGAATCACCAAGTCTGCAAGCTCCTCCTCAACCGCTCGGAACTCTCCTATTTTGTCCGAGAACGCCTCCGTCCTCAGCCCTTCCAACGCCTCTGATAATTCCGAGTGCATCAACGCGATCTTCTCAGCTTGGTTGGGGAACAGAGAATACAGTTCGTTGCGCTCCATGATGCCCTCTATCTGCAAGCCCGCGATGATAGCCGGGTTTGGAACCGCCCACCAGCCTTTTTCCTTGGCGGTTTTGTGAACTTCGCGCTGTATTGTTCTAAATGCGCCCACGAATGCTGCGTCTCTATCAAATTTGAAACTCATTACAAAAACCTCGTATTACTGTCAATCGGTATTAACTAAATGAAACGTCTCACCAAAGGATCACTCTTTATCTTAGTAGCAAGCTCCTCCACCCCGCCCACCACAATCAATCCTTCCGGCGTCCTAGCACGCGAGATGGCGACATAGCTCATATTGGGCGAGCCGAAGAAGTGCGACCGTGGGTCTATCTGCACTCTATCCAGCGAAAGCCCCTGCGACTTATGACAAGTCGTAGCATACGCCAATCGCAAAGGCCAATACTCAATCTCCCCCAAACACCACACCTTACGTCTTCCCACCTGCACTTCGCTCACCTTGGGGTGTGAACGCTCAGGCTCATCGGGTTCCCCGCGTTGCTCCACCATCCGCTTGATCTTAGAAATGGAAACGACTTCCTTCGTCCTCTCTACCTCAACGAGGATCGCTTGCGGCTCCCCGGTCTCAGGGTGTAACACAAACTCCCGGACGTGGCCGCAGTCGCCATTGACGTAGTTGAAGTCTGGGGGATTGTTGGTGAGCAACATAACCCAAGCATCTATCTTCAACTGCAAAACGCCAGGGATGTTCTTCCACTCCCCCGGAGGGTTCGCGCGGGCGTGCCAACGGGTGTTTGTAAAGCCCATTGTGCGTCTTGGAAGTTGCGCCAGTCGCATTTGATTCAACCGGTCAACTTCGTCGTTTTTGGCGACGATGGTGGTGCCGTCGAAGTCCGTCAGCAACCTCCGTTCAAACTGCACTCCAGCTTGCTTGAGCAACGCCGCCCCCGCGTTCCCACTACCACGACGGATAGCGTTGATCGCGCGGAGGAAGTCGGGGTTGGTTTGCCGCCACACTTTCTCAAGCTTAATAGTGTTGTCGTCGAACTGCTGCCATTCTTCGCTCAGGAACAACCAGGGAGTTTTCTCTTTCTTCTCCCTCCCTCTCTCAATAACCGGCTTTCCGCCTATCATAATCGTTTCTCCGATAGGAGATAGCTGGGCGAAATCCCCAGTCAACATCACCCCTAACGGCTGTCTGCTGCTATCGGCTTCGTTGACCGCTCTGGTGGCCATCACCAAGTACTCAAACGCTTTCCGATGCATCATACTGCACTCATCCACCACTAGCCATTCATACCCAGCGTCACGAATGCGACGGATGGAGGCTTCGAGATAGCCCGCGAGGTAGTTGTCTCCCATTACTTCCACCGTTGAGTACCCCAAGGCAGAATTGATGGTGGTTGCGTTGAGGTTCACGGCGCTGATGCCAGTTGTGGCGCACACCAAGGCGTACTTGGGGTCAGCGAGCAATTTCTGAATAAGCTGAAAAGTCTTACCCGTTCCCGCTTGACCGGTCAGGAAGCAAACCGGATGTTTCCCGTCGAGGTCGTCAAGGGACTTTCCTCGGTGGGAAGGGAGGATTGAGTCTGCTACTACTTCAGGGACTTCCTCTGTTTCAGGTTCGGAAGCCGCTTCCCAATCCAGTAGTCTTGATTCTTCGTTGGTAAATGTCATAGCTTTTCAATCCTCCCTTCCCCAACTACCAAGGAATCTCCTCCGCATCCACTCGATCTTGCTCAGCGGCTTCCTGAAACTTCTCATTGATCGCCGCAAGCTCTTGGTCAGCAACGTCCGTTACTAATTGTATTATCTCTTCCTCATCAGGAAGCTCAATCATATTCGGCCCCACCAACCTCCCCTTTGCCAACCTCACTCCCACGTGAGTCACATAGGACCTCGGCCCGTCGCCGTTCCAGATTGCATTCAAATCTGTGTAGTTGTCGTGGTTGTCTCTGGTTTCCCGAACCACTTTGACTTCTTCGACCGCAACCCCAGTCTCATACTCAAACCGCGCGATCACGGCGGCGAGGTTAAATTGCAACTGCTGGCGGGCGAAGTCGAGGTCAGTTGGCTCGGCGTACACTTTGTCGGATTTGTTGTCTGTTGGCATTTCCGTTTTTCCTTTCTTTTGTCGTTGTTGTTGGTTGTTAATGTCTGCGCTCACTTTTGCGCGGACGATTCATCTCCGCGAGGATTTGGTTAGTCTCCATCGCGCGCTGTTGCTGCTGCTGAATTACCGTTGTGATCCATAGGGTGAATAGGTGTTCCGCGACGCGCATTCGGTAGTATTCAGCTTGGGACATTGATAACTGACCTCCGTAGGTTCCGAGTTGCCGCTGAATATACAGTTCCACGTCTTCGGCGGAGTCCACCTTCAAACCCGCGCGACGGTAAATGCCCGCATCGCGGTTGGCGAGCGCAACGACTTCCATATCCAGCAACATCCGTTCCAAAGGGGGTTCCCAACGTTCGTCAATCATTGGGAATTCCACGGAGGAAGCTGCTTCCTCGATTGGAGAGTCGTTGTCGCCGGTTAGGATTATTTTGTTTGACATTTTCTTTTCTCCTCAATCAATTATCCGCAACAACAGAAACGGCCCGTTGTTCACTTCGTGCATTCCGCCGGTTAGATAGCCATCCCCGTGCATAACTGCTACCTCACACTTATCTAAGGGTTCAATGAATAAACCTTCTACCACGTCTGTACGTCTTAGCAATTCGTCTACTAAGTCTTTAGTTGTAACGGTAGCGAGTTCAACGATTTTGTTCATAGTAATGCCTCCGAATCTATTGGAAGTAGCTGCGGGCAGGACTCGAAACCTGCTTCCCTGCATTATCTGCCTGATTCGGGCCGGAACTCTAGCTTCTCTGGCAGACAGTTTGCTAGTCCATCCGTGCGCTTCCTTCAGCGCCGCCGCAGCTTTCTCTGAAGGCCCTGTCTCCGGCTTTCACGGAGTAACGCCACACCCTTATGTAGCATCCTTTGCGGGCAAGGCCATAGTCTTCACACTCGTTATTCCGACTGCTGCCCTTCGCGCAGCGGAATATACGTCTTCACCGTCAACTGCGCCAACACCTCATATTCGTTTCCGTCCTCCGGGTCAACGACTATGACCTTCGGAACCCTCTCCCCCTTGTCGTTTGTCGGGAAGGCTTTCATATTGGTGAACTTCTGCACCGGATGATCCTTGGCGATCTTTTCTCCGTTCGCGTACTTCCCTTTCGGACGAATGTATGAAGTTCCACCAAGAGCATCATTCTCAAGCTTGTAAGAGCCTTCCCAGCAGATAGCCACCCATCCCTGCGCGCCTTCCACAATCGCATCCTCCGCGCCTTTGCGATACAGGTTAAGCTGTTCGGCTTTGTTGCGCGCCTGTTCTACCGCTTGCACTACATTCTTACGCCCGACGGACTTGAGCCAATCCCCGAATCCGCTCGCCCCACTCTGAAACACAATGGTGTTGACCATTGAGAACACTTTGCGGTTCAGCCACAGGCGCTCTGGGGTGTTTTGATCCTTGGCGTCAATTATCGTTCCCACCAATTTGGTCATTCCGAATGCCTTCCCTTTGCTGTCTTTCCTGAGAGAGAACTGCTTTTCAGGGTCGCTCTCAGAGAAATCCCAGTTGACTTTGTAGATGCCATCTGGAGGAGGAGGGGGAAATTCATCTGCGTCCACATCGGCGTTCACCTGATCAACTTCTTCCTCCAAGAGGGAGGGATCGTTGAAATCGAAGTCCCCAACGGAGGAAGCGATTTCCTCGTGTGCTCCCGTGAATTCGTTGCCGTCACTTGATTTTCGTTTTGCCATTTTGTTTTACTTTGTCCTTTCTTTTTCGGTTGTTGTTAAAGTTGTTGTTTTCGAGTTCATTATTTTTCGGAGTTCTTCGACTCCTTTCGATTGCGTCCTATCCCTCCATCTCCACAGCCTACTTACTCCCTCTCTAGTCGCTCCTCGTTCATCGGTGAGCACCACATACCCTTTCCTAAGCTCATCGTCCTTCTGCAATTCCAGATTGAGCGTCGGAGTCAGCCGTAAGCTCGCAGGCCACGCGCGTCGAATCTCCGAGTCAATATGAGGCTGGAAATACGCACGGTATTCTTGCGTGGGCGGTTGACCTTCTTTAGCCGCTGGTTTCGCTACAATCTCTAGGTGAATCAAATCTCCCACTCTCTGTGGCAATATCTGGGTGAGCGCCTTGCCCGCGCTGGCCGGGCCGAGAATTTTCGCGTTCGTGAACTCATCTTCCCCACTTGATTCGAGAGAGGTAAAGAGAATTTGATTGACCCCCACTGCGCACAAGCCCTGAAATTCCCGAATCAGTTGCAGTAGCCGTTGCTGCACGAACCCATAGTGGGCGCGAGAGGCGTTGCCGAAAGTGAACTGCTCGCCGGTGTCAGCGTCTTTTTCCGCGAACTTCCCCACTACGTCCTCGGCGATCTTCCGGCCTTTCTCTATTTGGTCGCCCATTAGAAGCTGGCAGATGGAGTAGAAACCCTCGATGGCGTACATTCCTACGTTGGAGAACTGCTGATCCTTGTGATCCCTGGGAAGCCACTTCCCTTCCACTTCCCAATCCCCTCGCGCCAGCCTATGCAACAACGTGAGTGGGGTTGCCGCGTCGCTTATGTTGATAGGTTCGATAATCCCCGCGTCAACGTAATCCTGTACCGACTCCCACCCGCCGCCGTCCGCGCTGATGAGCCGAGTCGTTTTGCCGTAAGTTTGGTAGATGTAGAGGCTCATTGCGCCGATTTCGCGGGTCTTTCCTGATTTCGTCGCGCCGTAGCACAGCGCGGTTGAGAATTTTGTGTTTGGTGTTGGCATTTTTCCGTTTTTACCTTTCCCAGTTAGTACTTGAATCTATTCTCCTGCTCCAACATCGAATGCAACCTTGTCCTTCGCCCTTCCTCCTCCGCCGCCGTTCCCCCTATAACCACGGTGTGCTCGTTTCCTCGAACCTCGTCCCCAGCCATAGAGTTCAGCAGTTGCCTTTCAAGCAAGCGATAGTCCCCGCTGTTTGCGAGTTGCCCCTGGTCGTTCGGCCCACCGCTCAAACCTATGGTGCTTAGACCGCTGTTAGTCGCCAGCGTCCGTAGCTCCTCACCTTCGATCATCCGCTGCTCAAGTCCATCTACTCTGGTGACGAGTTGGTCAACGCCGTTCGCCAGGGTTTGCACGGCAGCGGCCATTTGCAGGAGGGCGTTCACAGTTGGGTCATCAGATGCGCGTTCGCTAGACGCGCGTTCGCTGTGAACTGTTGGGAGCAGCGTAACGTCCAATTCTCGCGGCGCGTTGGGGGTCGGAGGGGGGACAACTTGCGCAACCGCTATCTGGTGTGGGCGTTTCTTTTTTCTTGGCATACCTTATCCTTCAACCTCATTAGGGTGATTTGCTTGGCGCTGCTTATAGCTCCCTGACTCCAAAACCATCTCCCCAACTCCATCCCCCAGCCCCTCGTGACAGATTGGAATCAGCGAGCACGGCAAGGGGTAAGCGCAACTCTGTCGGTTCTTGGGGAAGGCGATGGGAAGGAACGTTTTCAGACCTTCGCTATCTCCCGCCGCTACCATCGCGTTCGCCGTTGTTGCGAGATCGTGAATCAACATCTCTTGATGGCGGGCTTGGAGTTTCCATTCTTCCAAATCCGCTTCGTTACGATAGTAAGGCGGCGGCATTACCACATACTTATCAAGTAAGTCAGGATTGAGGTCAACTTCCCTCCCCGCAACTATCCGCTCCATCCATTCTTTGATGCCGATGTAGCACGAGTCCCAGAGGTTGATTTTGGAGAACCCTTTGCCGAGCCGCTTTGTCTCGCCGAACTCCGTAAGCCAATCATAAGAGAATCGGTAGTCATCATCATCACTCACTACCCCTGGTTTGAAGTAAGGACGAACGACGCCGTTGTTGTGCTTCCACAATTGGTCGTCTTTGTCTTGCGATTTGTAGCCTTTAACAAGGTAGACCATCACCACCCCCGCGAAGGTTTCGTTGTAGCGATGTTGCGCGGCGATTAACTCAGACATTCCCTGAGTGTCGTACATTCCCGCGCGGGCCTTGCGGCGGTCGTAGGTCGTAGCGGTTTTGAACGAGAGCACATACAACTGATGGTCAGCGCGAGAACGAAGGATGCCATCCGGTCTGGCCATCAGCACAACGTTGCCGTCTGTGGACAAGGGAACTTCAAGCTCCTGCTCAACCGCGATGATCTCGTATTCGTCAAGCAATCGCGCTAAGCCGTTCGGAGCGTGTGCATACGTTCGTATTAGTCCCTCGACGAGCGCGCGGCCTTCCTCGACGGCATAGACTGAGAATGTTTCGGCCTCGTCGTCCTCATTGGAAGTAGCTTCCTCTCGGTTGTTGTAGCTCTCGAAGAAGGGGAGGATTTTTTCGTCGTACCTCGCATCTCCCGCCCTCACTGCAATATCCAAGGTTCCTTCTAATATCATCGTCTTAACGAGGTTGTCCGCGCCGTTCACTAAAGGATCAGTTTGGTAACGAATAGCTTGGGTGAGTAGGACTTCCATCCCCAAGTGAACCCCGCTCCCAATCTCAAGCGCGAACTGTGGCTTGTTGGGTTCGATCCCCCTCGCCCCGTTCGCGGAATCCGTTTCTGCCAGTTGCGCTTCGTACTGCCAAAATCGCTTGCGCATACACTGTTGCGCGCATTCAATCCGCGAACGATCTGTTTTAAGTACTTGTAGTTGGTTCGACATTGTTACCCCTTTCGTTACTCCTCGCATTTCTATCCGCCTCTCGCACAATCGCTTTGAGAAGCCCACTCAAACTATCATCTTGATGATAACGCCCTTCAGTAATCAACCGCATTCTCGCCTCAAACAACAACTTCAGCGTCTCCCCTTGCATATACGCTGAAACCACCTTCGTCGTCGGTTTTCTGGGAGCGGGGCGCAAGGTGGACAGAAATTGCTCGAACTCCATCCGCAACAACCCGTGCGCGCTCGTATCGCTAGGGTAGACCAGCTTTGCCAATTTCGAGTCGCTGTCCGCTGTGTCCAGCAACCTATCGTGATCCGTCAGCGGGTTGCGTAACCTCTCAACTCCATCGCTGCTCAATCGGCGCACGGACTTGGAATGCCCGTGGCTGGTTTGTTTTCTTGTCCTTGTTGATTTTTCTCTAGCCATAGTATTTCAAACAACCCCACTCCCTCCCCCAGCTTCCTCGTTTGTAAAGGGGCAAGCTTCTTTCATTTGTGATCCTAGTCCAAGACAATCTATGAGAACCAACCAGGATCGTTGCAGCAGCTTTCCCGTTTGTTATCCGAGGAAGTTGAAGGGAGGGAGTGGGCTTAGTTGGAAGCTGATGACGGCAACCCTCCCGCATCTAACGTACTCGCTGTACTTGAATGCGAATGTCGTCGCCCTTGACGATTGGTTGCTATCGTTGATACCAAGGGCTACCGGAAGCGACTTCCCCAAAGAAAGCCGTTTCTACGAACCTGTTTCAATTCAAATATCTGTTCTGATTTCGTTTCAGAAGGGAGAGCGCAAGCAAGTTGACTACACTCACGCTCTCCCTCTCCCTCTCCCACAATGGAGCCAACTACCACAATTGGCTCTGTTCGCGCTTTTCTCTTCCTTCAATGCAGCGCATTGTACGCTGAAGAGTGATGCGAGTCAACCTTTATTTTCTTTTTTAATATTTACTTGCGTTCCTTTGTACTTAACGGCCTTCCCCAAAGCCAACTTCACTTCCCATTCTACCGGCGCAATGGTAAGCAGTCGGCAGTTGTTATTTGGACAAGCAATTGGCTTGCTAGTAGCAGACGCAAGCCAGGTAGCCCCACAACGTTTACAAGTTACTGTTTCCATTTTCATTGTTCCATCTCCCTTATTGCCAGTTGTTCCCTCTCCCCCCACTCCCCGCGCAACTGCTCCCACAACACCGGACACCCATCTATTACGGTTCGCGCGAACTCCTCTGTATATGCGTATCCCCCGTCGAGATCATTATCACTACTATGCCGAGTTCGCCTGATGACCTTGAGCGCCTGTAGCTCATCCAAGTGCATTTGAATAGCATCATTGCTAAAGAACCCCGACATAATGCGAATCTTGTCCACCCCAGTCGAATAACTCGGATCAGGGTAGATGCTTCTCAACAACCTCATTCTAGTTTCAGGAATGCTATCCAGCGCGAGCCTCGTAGCTATTCGCCAGTCCTCCGCGCCGAATTGTTTCCTCCGATGCAACATAGCACTACCTCGCGCTGCCTTTATCAATTGATGCATAACCCTCGTTGGCGATTCCTCACTCGCAACGTGACTTACCTGTCTCCCGTCGTATTTAACCGGGATCGAACGCAACCAAGCTACAACCTGGGGTAAATGGTAAGCGCGAAGCTTGTCCATAACATCATCGCTGGGGCTTGCTGCTTCCACTATCGCGCCGTATTTGTCATTGCCGTTGATCAACTCCAACACTCTCTCCTCAAGTCCGGCTTGGAACTCTCCCTGACGACCTTCTTGATTTCTGACTGCTCTTGTTAGTGCGCGTTTGTCCGCTGTAGCTCGCCAGCGCAAAATCAAAAACCTCTCCCCCTCGCGGTTGTACTGCAACCACTTCCACTCTACGCTTGGCGTAAAGGCTGTTATAACTGACAACCTCCCAGACCAAAATAGAGACTTTGCGCTCGCGCCGGTTTCTTTGTGAAGCGCACCGTCGTAGACCGAACGTAGTTGCCCAGCTACAGCGCGCACGACTCGTTCGTCCTTCGCTAGAAACTCAGTGAACTCCTTCGAGTACAACAATCCCTCTTCGCCCACTCTATGTAGTAGCGAATTGAACTTCCCTCCCTCACGCCCCTTCGCGTACCCACTCAACAAAGTATTCTCGCTTATATCCCCAATGGGATGGTGATCCGCGAACCCCCTCGCTAACAACTGAATTCCCAAGCTAGTCTTGGCGCTCCCCGATGGCCCGATGACGTGCAGCCATAACGGGTCGGTTTCGTGAAGGCGGTAGGCGCACAAAAACGCAAGGATAGTCTCAACCCCTTGCCAGTCCGCGCCGTGAAAATGTGAGTCAATGAACTTGCGCAACTGGCTAAGAGATTTTGCTACTGCGACTGTCTCAGCTACGACTGTCTCCGCGCTCGCTTGCTCAATCTCTCGCCGCTGTAGATCATCCTCCCCACTTCCAACGCTAATATAATCCCCGTCCACCAGCAGCCCCACAGCAGGGTAATGCCCATCAACGCTATCCGACCGCTCAGTAGGCAAACCATCGCCAAGCTCAGAGTGATCGTTGTTGCAAGAATTGGGTTCAGGAAGCGGTTCAGGAAGCGTTTGAATAGATGTGATAGGCGCATAAATGTCCGTTGGTGATGCGGAAGGATACATTTGCGGAAGGCTCCAGAATAGCTACTAAGGTTATGGAAACATCGTTGAGTGTCGCTCAATAGAGAGAAAGCCTATCCGGGCACCTTTATGAAGAATGGATGGCTTTGTAAGTCGCGTTCTGGCATTGTAACACGCGGGCGATCATCATACACAATGGATTTGTCTTGCCAAAGTTAGGCTATGTTTGCTAATTCAAACTGTCTTTTGGCAACTACAAGGCGGAAACCGAGATTGCCGCCGCGACTGCCGGGCGCGACCCCGTAGCGATACGCCGACCGGCAACTGACGGCGCCGTTGTTCCAACCGCCGCCCCGAAAAACGCGGCCCGAGCCACTACTGAACCCCGTAGGATCAGTCGCCTCTGCGCTAGGGTAATGACCATACCAATCCTCACACCACTCCCAGACATTGCCGTGCATATCATACAAGCCCCAAGCATTTGGTTTTTTCTGCCCAACCGGATGAGTTTTGGAGTCAGAGTCTTCGTAATACCACGCATAATCGCCCAATTGTTTCTCATCGCCGTCGAAGCCGTACTTCGTGGTTGATCCCGCGCGGCAGGCGTACTCCCACTCGGCTTCGCTGGGCAGACGGTACTTGCGCCCAGTCGCGTGTGACAACCGCTCGCAAAATTCCACGGCGTCTTCCCACGAGACAGTTTCCACCGGCAGGTCGTCGCCTTTGAAGCGGCTCGGATTTTCCCCCATTACCGCCTTCCACTGCGCCTGCGTGACCGGGTATTTACCGATGGCGAAAGGCGAGACGCGCACGCGATGCGGTGGTTTTTCCCCGTCGTAATCGTGCGATCCCATCGTGAACTCGCCACCGGGAATGTAGACCATTTCCAATTTGATGGGTTGGGGGATTAGCAGTTCAGTGAAATTATTTTGTTCCGCTCCCGTTTTTGCGTCCATAGCTTTTTATCCTCTTTTCTGTTGTTAGGTCTCGTTGTTAGGTGCAAAGAAAAACTCCACCAAGCCTTTCTCAATCTCCGCTGCCGTGTCTGCAATCCCGGCATCGGTCATCAAATCGTTTGCAACCCATAGCAAGCTTGCGTTGCATAGGCGTTCAGCTAGCTCGTGGGAAAGCTTCCGCAACGCCTGCCCTCCCTTGTCGTTCTTCTCGATCACTTTCCCTTCTGCGTTCATAACTAACCTCCGAAGGTAAATCATCGCCATCTTGCGGCGATTACTATTACTCTTGCTTCCCCCTAGAACCCGTCTGCGATGCAAGAGCTTGAGCAACTTCCTAAGTTGTTGCTCAAGCTTCTTGTTCTCGTAGAGCTTCGTTGCGATGTCTTGGCGGCAGTGAGGACAAAGCAACGCTGGGATGCGGGGAATTAACTTACTCGTCGTCATCCTCGTCGCCATCCTCTTCTATTACCGGAGCAATCGCCTTCGTCAACCACTTCAAGCCCGCATCCTCAACCGTGTTGTAGCCCAAGTAAACAGAGAGGAAGTTGAGAACGTTAGCGGGCATTCCCAACCCCTCCCCTTGTTCGTACAGAGTTTCGAGTGTAGCGCGGTTGAAGGCAATCTTGTTCGGCCACGCAGACGCCTTACCGCTTCCACTGCCAGCGGTCGTAGCAGCCTTTTCGAGTTCCTTCGCCAACCGCCGCGTTTGTTGATCGTGGGTGAGGTCTTTCCAGCCGCGCGCGATCTCTCCCGAAACCTTCCCGGCTTCGATGGCCTTTTGGACGGCGGGAGCGAGAGTCAACAACTCGAAAAATTGCCTAACGCGGCGTTCGCTGACTCCACATCTTGCCGCCACAGCGGAAGTGGCTTCCCTACGCTGAGCGGCAGTAGCCTTCCACGCCACGCCGTTGTATACAATCTCCCCATCATCGCCGACCTCTGCGCTCTCTCCGCTCGTTGGCCGGAACTGCTCGCAAAAAAGCTCAACGAACCTCTGCGCCTTATGCGCCTTGTTGATCAAGTTGTCCGCTTTGCGCAACTCGTTCTCTGAGATCATCGCGCCTACCAATTGCCAATCGCTCAACTTGGGATTGAGAACGAGCGCCTGCACAGCCACGCCCGCTTCAATCGCCGCCAGCGCCCTGCGGCGTCCGGCTACGACGTGCAACAATGAAACTGATGGGTCATCAGGATTAGCGCGCTCAACGACTTGAATCAAGCTGTTGAAACCCTCTGTGGCCATTGCCGCCGCGAGTTCTTTGTCCTCATCCTCTGCGCGCTTGTCAAAGAGAGGATCGAATTTGCTCTCTTGCGCAATAACAAGGTCTTTAGGGTCAAGTTCTAGCACGTCTCCGACTGTGTACAGCGGCTCGAAACTCAAAGGTTCCTCACCAGTTGCGCGGGCAAGGGAGAACTCCACTTGCCCGTTGTTGTCGTTGTTATCCGTTTTTCGTTTTGCCATTTTCTTCTAATTGCTCCTTTTCGTTGTTTTGGTTGTTTTCGTTGTAGTTGTTGCCGGCATTGCCCAAATACTCGAACAAGGCCGGGTGAATTTCCCTAGCCACTGCCTCTGAGATGCGCTTGCAAAACAGTTGCAATCGGCGCAGAGAAGTTGAGGAGCCACAGACAGGCGAGTTCGATTGATAGTGAACAGCGCCTACGCCTTCCTGCACCCAACCGCCGAGCGCGTTAGCGTCCATTCGAGGCGGAGAGTCCAAACAGAGCGCAAACACATTTCCTTCCGAGCCGCCGCCGCGCTTGGAGGAGTGTGCGCGCTTTGATTGCGCGTCTGGGAATTCGAGATAAAAGCGATAGCCTTTCATTGCGCGATTACCTCCTCTTGGGGTTTGGAAGCAGCTTCCTTCTCTTCCTTCTCTTCCTTGTCCCGCTCGCACCAATAACAAAGCCCTTCCGTCAGGTCGTCTTCATCCTCGAAACTCTCTTCGCACTCTGCGCAAACGAAAGTTGGTGGCCCATTCTCAATCTTCCGCGCCAACTCCTCACACGCGAACCAGACCATCAAGTTTTTGAACGTGTGGATGCCCGCGAGCATATCATCACGCCTAAAGCCTGAGATGAACTCCGCGACGTTCTTTGCTCCCATACCGTCCGCCATCGCAATCGCCATATCCCAAATCTCCGCGTCGTATTGATCGAAAATCTCAACGGTGTCGCTCGTGTAGGTGATGTGAGGATAGCCAGCGTCCGCGCCGTGATTGGCGATGTCGCTTGCATAGTCGCCCAAATTGGCGCGAAACCATTGCTCGAATGTGGAAGGCCATTCTTTGCTATTGTCGTTGTTATGTTGATTGTCTTGCATTGTTGGTTCTCCGTTTTTTGGTTAGCTGCGATTATAGTCAATCCTCATATCAGTATGAGGTAAGGTATTGCTTCAAAATCTTAACGTGAGACTTCGGTATCTCGCGGTCAACATAGCCCGTCACACTTCCGCTGTAGGCAAACTCCCATCCCTTTTCATCCCCGATCATCTCCCGCGTTTCCGCGCCGTCCTCATCAGAGTCCGAATTCCACCACTCAAACAAAATCTCGCAAATCAATAAACGTTTGGCTCTGTATTCATCCTTAGCGTCAACTAGAATGCTCGTGGAGTGTTCGGACTCTCCTCGGTACTCAGTAACTTGGCAAAGGTAGGTTTTGAGTGTGGAAGCGGCTTTCTTGTTTTGCTCTGTGCGTTTTGCTTTTGTGTCTGACATAGCTTTTTGCTCCTTTGCGCTCAACGGCGCTTTGTTGTGATTGCAGCGCATTCTACGCTGTAGCGCGCTGCGATGTCAACCGTTATAATGAAAAACTATTGGCCGTTTTGCCCGCTGCTAACGCTTTTGCGCGGGTGCAATCTCTCGGTTCTCAGCCCATTCCAGAGCGGTCAGCACGGCCAGGAATTGAAAGAAAAGGATCGTAGCAAAAATCATAAACGTCGGCATAGCTTTTTCCTCCTAAGTCAACAAGTCTACTCGGTAATTGAGTGCGCAACCCCCTTGCCATCATCAGCGCCCATAGGTTGCTCCGGGCGGACTCTCCCCACGAGCGAGAGAGTTTCGGCCATTGCGCGCAATTACCATCCTCTAACGGTAGCGGCGGAATGATTTATCTGCTGTTCAAGTTGCGCCGTCGCGATAAGCCATCCTTGCAAATAGGCGAACAGCCCGAACGCAAACGCGATCAATATGAGCGCGAATATGAATTTCCCCATTTGTCATAACGCTTTCTAAGGCACTTTGGTTGTTAGTAGGGCATTTGGTTGTTCACACTGCTAGAAAATAAATATCCTCTTCATCATCTTCGTAGGGCAAGCCGTTATAAGCGCAAAAGCAGGAATCATCGCAGCAAGTTTGCTGGCGGGTTTCGGGCGCGAATTCCGATCCGCACTCCTTACACTCGCGTGTTTCATCTTGCCAAGCGTCGGGACATCCGGTTTCGTGGCATAGAATGCCGTTGATTGAGAGTAGTTCGCAATTGTTGCAAGTCATAGCTTCAGACCTTCCTTTGCCCATTTTGCGCTAGCACCTTCGCAACGGGCAACCGCACGTTATCAGGTTCGCCTTCAACTAGCTCAAACAATTCCTCAACTGCTTCTGTAAGGGAACGCGATCCTCGGCTTTACAGATAAGGTGTGTGATGCCTTCGCGCTCACAGAAGGCGTTTACGCGCGCTTGATAGTCGAGATATTCTTTGGAAGTCATAGCTATTGCTCCTCCATTCGTCGCAATCCCGCCGTGATGTCTCCGCGCTGACAATCCCATCCTGATGAGCCGATGCGATTCTGCGGAGAGTCCATCATAAAACCGTAGAGCAATTGGGAGGCATTGGCCTGCGCCCTAGCGTCGCGCATAAGCTGGTTGAGGTTGTTTCCGGTTTCCGACCACAGAGTAGCGAAGATGCCATAACCGGCCAATGCCTCAACCTTAATCAACTCGTTACCGCTATCCGCCTGCGTCAACTCCTCATCGTTGAATCCGCAGCAGGAAAGCGCGGCATCTACGTTGGTTTGCCCTGCCTCAGTTGGCGAGACTGAAAGCAAACTAACGGCATACTCATCATTATTGTCATCGTCGCAAGCATCTCTCAGATTCACAACTTCAATAACGAGCCAGTAAGCAAACTCGCCGTTATTGAGGCGCTTCGAGACGAACTTGCCTCCATATTCTTGCCAGTTCACGTCTCCAGTCAGAAAGCGAAACTTGAGCGAGCCACGTTGAGAAGGTGAATTGTTGATGATTTTGAAAGTGTTCATAGCTTTTTCTCCGTTTGTTAAATTTCCGAAATTGAAAACGCAAATCTTCCGAAACCATTGCTATGGCAGGAAGCAGCTTCCTTCGCGCGCTTGGCCTTCGCGCGCTTGGGTTGAATGTTGATGGCGTTTGATGTCAACTCCGTCGTTACCATCCTGTCAGACTTGACTAGCGGTACAAGCAACGAGTCCAGCTTGCCCGAATCGAAACGCTCATCGTTATGGTTTAGGTTGTCGCTGTTGTTAGCCATTGTCGCTTTCCTCCTCTACTTCCTCAAATTCCGGCGCTTCCTCTCCATCGTAGGCGTCAAGGGTCCACATCTGTAAACACTCACACGCATAGCTCTCCGCAAACTCCATCTGTTCAAGCGTATAGTTATCAAAATACTCGCTGTCGGTACGCAATGGTCAAATCAACCACGCGATAGTTATGCTTGCGGGCATAGCGGTAAATCACGGCTTTGTCATCTGTGCGCGCCAGCGTGATGCGCCAGCTATCTGAATAGGTGTATGCCCAAAATTGCCCGCCTTCGCGGTCTATGTACAGAGTGTCTTTTTCCATTTTAGCTACCTTGCCTTTCCATTGTGAGAACATTGATAATGCGCGCAGGATTCCAGCCTTTGCCGAAATTAAAGCGCGTTCGATTCAAAGTGCTTTTGCAATTCGGCTTGCGAGAATCCCCAAGCGCGCAAAGACTCGCACAATTCGCGCAATTGTTCGCCTTCGACTTCGCGCTTATAGCTTTCGTCGCTGTCGGATTCAATTTCCCAAAGGCCGCTACTGTGGAACGTTTGCAAGCGCGCATAGCTTTCACCCATTTGGATTGAGCACTTGGCGACGGCGCGGCAACCTTCCATACACCACGAATTACCGTATTCGGCTTTGCGCGCTTGATCCTTCGCGTAATAGCCCTGTTCATCTTTATCGTCTGAACTCTCGAATTGATCAAGATAACTCAAATCCGCATCTTCATCAAAAAGCCATTCGACTTTGACGGAGAGAATACGCTTTTCGCCGATTGCGCGCGCGAGAGTGTCCAGGTTTGTGAATTGGTATAAGGTGTTAGCGTTCATTAGTTGGTTTCCTCCTTTTCAAATTGCGCTTGCGTAAACGCATCTCCGCACGGATAGCCGATCAAGCGCCCGTCTGTTGTGTGACGGGACCACGCAGTCAAGGTTGTACCGCAGATTGGGCAAATTGCCGTTTCCGCATTGTCATCCTCAGAATCGTCATCTTTGAGAGTTTCGAGCAATTCTTCCTCAGTTTCGGCGTACTGCCAGTCTGAACAGTCCAGGTAGCCGCTTCCGAGCGTCCAACGACCAAAAACGGCTTTGATTGGACGAACGGCGATAACCTCAGCGCGGCTGTTTTCAAAGTATTGTTGGCAAGATTCAATCCATTCGAGCATTTCAGGGCTGTCTCCAGTATCCAGCGTCCAAGTTTCATTGTCAGCGATTGGCGCTTTGCCAACGACGTATTGAGGGAGAGTTTCGGACTCGCCGTTGCGGAAGGTGAATTCGTAACCAATTTCATCATTGCAAATTTCGTAAGGCATAAGAGAGCTTTCCTTTCTGTTGTGAGAGATTGAGGAAGTTGCAAGCGCGATTCGTATCGGAAGCGACTTCCTCGAACGAGTATGCTTATACGCCTGTCGAAAGCGCATTGCAACACTAAAAACGCTGCGAATTGTTAAATATGGTTAAGAATTGGCGAGGTCACGTTATTTGCTAAAGAGCGTCCCGCGATTTGAAATTGCATTACACGCCTTCCTATAGTTAAAGTATTACATTAAAGGTGTTACTTTAGGTATTTATTAGAATGGGGCAAAATGACATTAGAATTATTGTCAAAATGACACACATTCACCAACTCTCATTCGCAAACGTTGTCTCTCCTCACGACCACAACTACACACAATCGCTATTGTTGCTGGAAGTCGCTTCCGCCAGGGTCCAGCGTCCTCGCTACACTATATGGTATACCGTCCTCGTGTTCGCAAGCCCTTTAGAATAATCACTACGCCCGTCAGCGTCGGAAGTCACTTCCTCCCACACGCTTGTCGGTAGTAGTTGTCGCAGGGGCCGGCGGGAGGGGCAGTATCGGTGCGCATCCGGCCACACGCAATTTTTTTTATATTGTGTATTTTGTGAATGGCGGCTACACGCGATTTTTTACCTGTCCATTTTTGTACGGCCACACATATTATTTTTTTCCTCTATCCTATATTTTATAAGCGGCCACCCGAACTTTTTTCTCATTCGACAGGGGTAGTTTTCTCCTTTTGTGATTTTTTTTACTGTCTAGGCTGGTTTTTTTTT
>Ga0247727_10001056_pt1 | contig 67154 bp, 49 predicted proteins | sample WisWelCaveWW1625_FD_202498 | JGI IMG/M metagenome (GOLD analysis project Ga0247727, IMG submission 202498) | Biofilm microbial communities from Wishing Well Cave, Virginia, United States - WW16-25 | ecosystem: Environmental > Aquatic > Deep subsurface > Groundwater > Cave microbial mat | place... | reverse complement strand
GACGGGATGGCCTCGAGCGCGGCCGCCGAGTATCCGGACTCGGGCGGCTGCCGCAGGACGCGCTCGAGCGCCTCGCGATCGCGCTGGATCCCGTCGAGATTCGTCCGCATCGCGAAGTAGTTGGCCATCGCCGGCGTCTGGGTCATCGCCAGACCGGACGCCACGGGCGCCCCCGGCTCGCTGGGGAGCGTGATGGTGGCGACCCGGAAGCTCTCGAGCGCGAGCTCGGCGCGCGTCAGGTCGGCGCGCGCCCGCTCCAGCTGCTCGGCGAGAATCCGGGAGTACTCGGTCAGCTTGGCGCGCTTGATGTCGGCCGACACGCGCACGAACTGCTCGGCGATCGCGTTGAGCGTCGCAGCAGTCAGCGACGGGACGTTACCCGTCAGCCGGAGCCGCATGAAGTTGCCTTCCTGCAGGGGCGGCGCCGGAATCTTGGCCTCCAGGCGGCCCAGCAGGTCAAGGGCCGCCTCGCGCGGCCGGATCACGTCGAAGGCCACCTTGCGCTCGGCTCGCATCTCAGCCACGGACGGCACCCACAGGAACCCCGAGGCCGCGCCCACCGAGTCGCCCACGGCGCCGGCCTCGATGACCCCCGCACCGCTGAGCGACAGGTTGAACCGGCGGCCCGTCTCGTCCACCGACAGCTCGTACGAGCCCGGCCGGAACCGCGGCTTCAGCTCGAAGCCTCGCAGGATCGACGTATCCTCGGCTGCCCAGATACCGAGGAACAGGCGCTGCTCCCTCACTACCGAGTCCAGGACGACGAACGACTTGATGAGGTCGATCCAGTTCTGCGCGCGCAGCAGCCGGCCCTGCGTGATGGCACCGCCCGAGTTGGCGCTGGTCTCGATCCAGATCGTGGCCTGCGCCTCGTACAGCGGCGACTGGCGGCGCGCCAGCATGAGGCCGACGCCCGCCCCGACGAGGGTGAGCACCGCGAGGAGCCACTTGTAGCGCAGAATCCCCGCGAGGTAGCGGCCGAAATCCGGCCCCTGCTCTTCCTCGTCTACCGGCGGGGGACGCCGGCCGGCGAGGGCCAACAGCGGCGCAATCGGCTCGAGCGCCGCCGGGGGGGGGGTCGGCCGTGGCTCGGCAGGCAGATTACTGGACATCGATCGTCGGCACTCCTTGGTGACCGGAGATGCGCGTCACCGCCCCCCCGGCCTAATCCTCCAGAATATACTCCGTTACCCCGATGCAAGGCCGATACCACGATTCCGACGGGGGCCCCCCCTTTCGCTCGTTGCGCCAACGCAACATAATAGGGGTTCCCCGAGCGTCTGAGCGACAGCTCCAAAGAGAGGTCAGGTCCACCGTTTCACGATGACGACCCCCCTGCCCACCGGCGCGGTCCGGGACACCCTGATGATCGGGCCCGAGCTCAAAGCGAGTCTGTCCATCCTCGTGGTGGACGACGAGCGGACGCTCCGGGAGAGCTGCAAGAGCGTGCTGGAGTCCGACGGCTACCGGATCGAGGTTTGCGGCAAGGGCGGTGACGCCCAGCGCCTGTTGCAACGCCGCCGGTTCGACATCGTGCTGACCGACCTGTACATGACGGACGTCTCGGGGATGGAGTTGTTGCAGACCGCCATTGAGACCAGTCCCGGCACGATCGTCATTGTGATGACGGGCAACCCGAGCGTCGCCTCGAACGTCGAGGCGCTGCGGGCCGGGGCCTGGGACTACATCCCGAAGCCGTTCTCGGCCACCCACCTCCAGATCCTGGTGGGCCGGGCCGCGCACGCGGTGATGATCGCGCGCGAGTCGGGGACCGCGGCGGGCCGGGGCGAGGACGAGGAGGTGGCCTCGGGCGGCGACGGCACCGCGGTGCTTGGCGCCTCGCCCGCGTTCCAGCGCGCAGTCGAGCTGGCCCGCCGGGTGGCCGCCACCGATGCGTCCGTCTTCATCACCGGGGAGAGCGGCAGCGGCAAGGAGATGATCGCCCAGCTCATCCATCAGCACAGCCGCCGGCGCACCCGGCCGATCGTCGCCGTCAACTGCGCGGCGTTGCCCGAGGGCTTGCTCGAATCCGAGATGTTCGGGCATCTCAAGGGTGCCTTCACCGGCGCGGTGCGGGACAAGGCGGGGCTGCTCGAGGCCGCCAACGGCGGCACCCTGTTCCTCGACGAGCTGATCGAGATGCCCAAGCCGGTGCAGGCAAAGCTGCTGCGGGTGATCCAGGACGGCGTGGTCCGGCGCCTGGGCAGCTCGACGACGAGCGCGGTGGTCAATGTGCGCTTCATCTCCGCCTCCAACCGCGATCCGGAGGCGGCGGTGAAGGACAGCCTGCTGCGCGAGGACCTGTACTATCGCCTGCGCGTGGTGCCGATCCACCTGCCGCCGCTGCGGGAGCGGCTCGAAGACATCGCGGTCCTGGCCAACCACTTCCTCCAGATGTACTGGCGCCGGCACCGCGGTCCGACGGCCGCGTTCCCGCGGCTGTCCGAGGCGGCGATACGGGCGTTGTGCGCGCATCCGTGGCCCGGCAACGTGCGCGAGCTACAGAACGCGCTCGAGCACGCGGTGGTCCTGCTCGAGCCGGGGCAGGAGATCCAGCCGCAGGGTATCCCGTTCGACGGCAAGGCCACGGGCACCGGAGTGGGGGCGGGCGACGAGGCCGGACCGTTCTGGACCGACGAGATCCTCGAGCAGAGCTACCACGGCGCGCGCGACAAGGTCATCGCGTCGTTCGAGCGGCGGTACCTGACGTGGCTGGTCAACCGCGCCGCGGGCAACATGAGCAAGGCGGCGCGGCTGGCGGGTGTCGACCGGACCACTCTGTATCGCCTGATGGAGCGCCACGGCTTGCAGCGTGAGACCATCACCGTCATGCCCGAGTGAGCTGAGGCATGGGCGCCGCGAACGTCCAGCCGCTGCGGCGGGGCCGGCCGCCGGTTCCCGGAACGGACACCCCGGCAGTGGGCGCCGAGGTCACGTACCCCGAGCTCCGGGCGGCCGCGCAGCGCGTCCTCGAGCATTGGCGCAACGACCGCGGCGACGCCATCGACACCGAGGAGGCGGCCGCGACCCTGCAATGGCTCGTGGCGGCCGTGGACGGTGCCGCGCGCGGAACCCCGCCGCCCCGGGACGCCCAGGCCTCGTCCGTACTGGGCCGGCGTCTGCTCGAGCTGCTTCGAGCCGAGGTGGTGGCGGGATGGCAGGCCGCCGCCGCCGAGCAGGTCGGATCGGCCGTCATCCCCGTGCTCGGCGCGTTCGAGCGGGTGCGCGAGGCGATCGACCCCGACTGGTCCAAGTACTTCACCGCGAGGCTCTCGGGCCCCGACGGCCTCGACCTGATCGTCGAGGTGGCGCACGACCTGCGCTCGCCGCTGACGTCCATCCTCTTCCTCGCCGACACGATCGGCAAAGGCCAGAGCGGCGACGTCACCGACCTGCAGCGCCGGCAGCTGCGCCTGATCTACAGCGCCGCGCTGGGGCTCTCGTCCATGGCCAGCGACGTGATCGAGCTCGCGCGCGGCGGCGACCAGCTGGTGGAGAAGGACCTCTCGCCGTTCTCGGTGACCGAGATCCTGGAGTCGGTCACCGACATGGTGCGCCCGATCGCCGAGGAAAAGGGGCTCACCATCCGCTACGAGCCGCCGTCCTCCGACCACCGGCTCGGGCGGCCGATGGCGCTCTCGCGGGTGCTTCTCAACCTGACAACCAACGCCCTCAAGTTCACCGACGAGGGCTACGTCGAGATCACCACGCGCGCGCGCGGCCTGCGGCAGCTGGAATTCTCGGTGCGCGACACCGGGCACGGCATCAGCGAGGAAGCGCTGGCGAACCTGTACCAGCCGTTCCGCCGCACCCGCGGCCGCGCGGGCCGGAGCGGCTTCTATTTCTCGGGCACCGGGCTCGGCCTCGCCATGTGCCGGAAGCTCATCGAGGCCATCGGCGCGACCCTGGAATTCGAGACCAGGCCCGCCTGGGGCACCCGGTTTTTCTTCGAGCTCGATCTGCCGCCCACGAGTCACCTGTAGACCCGTTCGCCGGCCCGCGCGGCGGTCAGCCCCCGCGCGTTCCCTCCACGCCGGTGCAGGCCAGGAAGTGCGGCGGAACGACCGCCGGCGCCGGCCGGTTCCTTACCCGCCTAAGGTCGCGGTACCCGGCGGCGCTGAACCACGACTCCACTTCGGCATCGTCGTGGCGGTGCGCGAACCGCGGTGTGAACCGGTCGCGGGCCGCATGCTCCGCCTCGCGCCAGCCGTAGAAACCCGTGGACGACCGCCTGCCGGCTGCCGACAGGAGGTTCTTCTGTGCGACATAGAGCAGGATGAGCGGGGACAGCGCGGCGGCGGAACATCCGCGTCGGGCGGGGCCCTCGCGCGTGTCCGCCGTTGTATGGTGAGCGGCGTCGCAGCCCTGTAGATTCCGATCGCCGCCGGCGACCCCCGGGGTCCGTCGCATCCGCGCGTTGCACCATTGTATCCTCTGGGCGCCGCGTCCGGCTTGAGACCGAGCCGGCATGCCGGGTGGCGAGGATTCTGCCTCAACACCCTCTCGCCGTGATGGCCCGGAGACCCTAAGGGATGTGCGGAATCGTCGGGGCGGTGTGCCCCGGACAGGCACCACCGCTTGATGAGCCGACGCTCCTGCGGATGCGCGATGCCCTCGTGCACCGCGGGCCCGACGACGCCGGCCACTTGCTCGCGCCGGGCGTGGCACTGGGCTCGCGCCGTCTCTCCATCCTGGACCTCTCCGAGCGCGGCCACATGCCGATGCAGGCGGGCGACGGCCGCTACACAATCGTCTACAACGGCGAGGTGTACAACTACCGCGATCTGCGCCGAAAGTTGGAAGCGCGCGGCCACACCTTCCGGTCGAACAGTGACACCGAGGTGCTCCTCGCGCTCTACGCCGAAGCCGGGCCCGCGATGCTGGACGACCTGAACGGCATGTTCGCGATCGCGATCTGGGACGCGCGGGAGCGGTCCTTCTTCCTGGCACGCGACCGACTTGGGGTCAAGCCCGTCTACTACGCCCGTAACGGTGAGGCGTTCTTGTTCGCCTCGGAGCAGAAGGCTCTCTTCGCCGCCGGGGTCCCCGCTTCGTTCGACGCCTCGACCTGGGACGAGATGCTGCGGTTCAACTACGTGGCGGGGGAGCGAACGCCGTTCGTGGGCGTCCGCAGGCTGCTACCCGGCCACTGGCTGCGCTGGCATGACGGGACGGTCACGATCCGCCGCTGGTGGCACTTGGGCGAGCGCGCAACGGCGCGACGCGAGGAGATGCGGGGCCTGTCGCCGCGCGCGTGGTTTCGGGAGACGTTCGACAGCGCGGTCGGCCTGCGACGCATCAGCGACGTCCCCCTCGGCGTGCTGCTCAGCGGCGGGCTCGACTCCAGCAGCGTGGCGGCGTCGCTCGCAGAGCAAGCGGGCGCCGGAGTCCAGAGCTTCACCGTCCGCTTCCGCGAAGACCCGCAGTACGACGAAGGGCCGCTGGCGCGCCAAGTGGCGGAGCGCTGGAAGCTGGCGCATCACGAGCTGGACGTGCCGATGGACGACCTGCTGCGCCGCGTTCAGCGCGCGTCCTGGCTCAACGACGAGCCGCTCGCGCACTACAGCGACCTGCACATCGGCGCGATCGCCGAGTACGCGAAGCCGCGGGTGACGGTCCTCCTTTCGGGCGAAGGGTCCGATGAGACGCTTGGCGGCTACGTACGCTACTGGCCACTGCGGCACACGGCGCTGCTCCGCGCCGCGCGCGCCGTGGCCCCGTGGTTGGCCGCCGCCGTCGGCACCTGGCGACTGAGGAAGCTGCGCCGGATGCTCGCCCTCGGGGGCCTGGATCAGCTCGTCCTCTTCAACGCATCCAATGTCTTCCCGGACGACCTCGCGGCCGTCGGCGTGGCACCGCCGTCGGAATACGGCTTCCGCGAGCAGGCCGTGCAGGAGGCCAAGACGGTCTATCCGGGCGAGCCGGCGCGCCAGGCGATGTACTCCGACGTCCACACCTTCCTATGTTCTCTGCTCGACCGCAACGACCGGATGACGATGGGCGCCTCGATCGAGTGCCGCGTGCCGTTCCTCGACTACCGGCTGGTCGAGGGCCTGGCGGCGCTGCCCTCATCGCAACTCCTGCGAGGCCGACGCGGCAAGCGGATACTGCTCGACGCCGTCGGCGACCGGCTGCCGGACGGCGTCCTGCGGGCGCGCAAGTGGGGGTTCAGTGTGCCATGGTCCCGCTACCTGCGAGAGCACGGGGAACTGCGCGCGGCGATCGCGGACCTACCCCGGAGTCCCGCCGTGCGCGCGGGACCGTTCGACCAGCGGAAGCTGACGAGCGTCGTGGACGCATTCCTCGCCGGCCAGAGCGACCGCGAGCCCCTGATCGTGTCCCTGTTCATGGTCGCGGTCTGGCACGAGGCGTACCTGCGCGGGGTGGCCGAGGTGCGGGCAACGGCCCAGCCCGGGCCGCCTCTGCTCACCACCTGAAGTCGGATCGGGCATGGGTGACAGGCTCCTTCGTCTCTACCACGCGCTGCCGCCGCCGCTCCGGACGGTGGCGGCGACGCTGCGGGGTTACCGCCTGCGGTGGTGGCGCTACGGCCCCGAGTCCGAGCGCCTCATCGCGGAGGCCCTCGAGCGGGACCGGTGGCCAGCCGAGCGACTGCAGGCATGGCAGCAGGAGCGGCTGGCCTTCGTGCTCCATCGAGCCGCCACCCGCGTGCCGTTCTACCGTTCGCAGTGGGAAGCACGACGCCGGCGAGGCGACAGGGCATCGCATGAGGTGCTCGAGAACTGGCCGGTGCTGGGCAAGGACGCGATCCGCGCCGATCCGCGCGCATTCGTCGCCGATGACCTGCACGTCCGGCACCTCTTCCCGGTCAACACCTCCGGTACCACGGGCACGCCGCTGCGGCTCTGGAGAAGTCGCGCCGCGAGCTGCGAGTACTACGCGTTGCTCGAGGCGCGATTCCGGCGCTGGAACGGCGTGAGCTGGCGTGATGACTGGGCGGTCCTCGGCGGCCAAGCAGTGCTCCCGCCGGGCGCGCTGGGTCCGCCGTTCTGGGTCTGGAACGCCGCGATGCACCAACTCTATCTGTCGGCCAACCACGTCAGTCCGGCCAGCGTGCCCGCCTACGTCGCCGCGTTACGGCGGTTCAGCATCAACCACCTAGTGGCGTACACCTCATCGGCGACGGAATTGGCGCGCTTGTGCCTCGGCGCGGGGGAGTCATATCCGGGGCTCAAGGCGGTCATCACCAACGCCGAGCCGCTCTACCCGGCCCAGCGGGAGATCATCGAGCGCGCGTTCGCCGCCCCCGTGCGAGAGACCTATGGAATGGTCGAGATCGTGGCCGGTGCGAGCGAGTGTGCGCACGGCACCCTCCACGTCTGGCCCGAGCTGGGCCACGTCGAGGTCCTTGCCGACGAGGCCGACGTGGCTGCTCCCGCAGGGGCGTCGGGTCGGCTGGTTTGCACCGGACTGGTGAACGCGGACATGCCGCTGGTCCGCTACGCCGTTGGCGACCGGGGCAGCCTGCCTGCGAGCCCGGGCGGCTGCGCGTGCGGCCGAAAGCTCCCGGCCATGGGGCGCATCGAGGGGCGGTCGAACGACATGCTGATCGCACCCGACGGGCGCCGGGTCTACTGGCTGAACCCCGTATTCTACGGGCTCCCGATCCATGAGGCGCAGGTCATCCAGGAGCTGCCCGCCGTGATTCGCGTGAAGTACGTCCCCGGCGCGGCGTTCTCCCGCGAGGACGAGGAGACCATCACCGAACGGCTGCGCGCGCGGATGGGCGCGGTCCAGGTTGTGGTCGAGCGCGTCGCGGAGATCCCGCGCGGGCCGAACGGGAAGTTCCAGGCCGTGGTGTGCCTCCTCCCGGCCTGGGACCGCGCCGGTTCCAGCGCCCCGCACCGCGCATGAGACACCCTGTGTCAACCCTCCACTGTTAGGCGGCAGTGGAGATGGGTGGTTCAGGCATTAGGAAGGGGAGAGCCCTTCCATGTTTCCGGGTCATGCAGGGTGCGAGCGTGGCTCTCTCCACCCGGACGCCGAAGCACCGATCACACCGCTCCCAATGTGTCGCACTTGACCCGGAAGGTGCACCAGTGAGCGTGGCGAACCCGCACAACTTTTGCCCGCGCTACACTGGGCGCTATCGGCGCGCCACGGAGCCGCGGCGCGGCCGGCGCCGGAGGCACCGATGAGCCTGCCTTCCGGCACGCCGTTCGTGGTCTTTGGAGATGACTGGGGACGCTCCGTCTCGACGATGCAGCACGTGTTTCGGCACATCGCGGCGCGCTACCCGGTGCTATGGCTCAACGGTATCGGCCATCGCGTCCCGCGGCTGCGGACGCGGGATCTGCGGCGGGCGTGGGAGAAGCTGCGCGCCATGGCCGGACCCGCGCCCCGCCCCGCCCCGATTCCGGACCGCCTGGGGGGCGCCGTGCCCGCGGCCATCCTCGAGCCCCGCGTCCTCCCGTGGCATCATCGGCGCGCGGTCTACGCGTTCAACACGGCCGTGCTCCTGCGGACCATCCGCCGTGGCCTGCGACGCCTCGAGCTCGACCGGCCGCCGGTGCTGGTCACGGGGTCGCCGCCTTCCGCGGGAGTGGTGGGCAGGCTGGGCGAGCTGGCCTCGGTGTACTACTGCATGGACGACTTCCTGCACTTCCCGACGGTCGAAGCGGCCATGATCGCGCCTTTGGAGCGTCAGCTGCTGGAGCGTGTGGACCTCATGGTCGCGACGGCGGCGAGCCTGACCGAGACGAAGGTCCCGCGCAGCGGCAGGGTTCACCACCTGCCCCAGGGGGTGAACTACGACCATTTCGCCGAGCCGATGCCGGTACCAGATGACCTCTCCGGCTTGCCCGGGCCGCGTATCGGATTCGCCGGGAGCGTCTCCACGCAATGCGATGTGGATGTCATGGTGCAACTGGCCGAGGCGCACCCGAACGGCTCGCTGGTCCTGGTGGGCCCGGTCTCCCTGGGCGACGGCGCGCTCGCGCGGCTGCGGCGGCCGAACGTGCATTTCCTCGGGGTGCGGCCCTACGACCAGCTCCCTGCCTACGTGCAGCACGTCGACGTGGGCATCATCCCCTATGTGCTGAGCGGGTGGACCAAGGCCGTGGACCCGCTCAAGGCGCTCGAGTATCTGGCGGCGGGCATTCCCGTCGTCATGTCCGACATTCCCGAGGCTCGCAAGTACGGGGACGTGGCGGCCGTCACGTCGAGCGCCGAAGGCTTCGTCGCAGCGGTCGCGGCCGCTCTGACCCGGGACCGCGTCGCGGGTCGCGAGCGGGGGCGCGCCTTCGCGCGGCGGCACACCTGGGCCCATCGCGCCGAGGAGTTCCTGGCCCTGATCGAGCGGATCATTGCCGAGAAGGGCGGAGGCACGCCGTAGCGCCTAGGGCGAGCAGTGGCCAAACGGGTGTGGCGGCGCCTCCACACCAGCCGTAGAGGTGCCACAGCCGCAGCCATCCGCCGTACGCCTAAGCGACTTCTGGACAACCAGATACGCCCTTGCGTCTGGTGGTTCAAAACGCGCACGCTCCTTGCTCCTCTCCGGGGCGTGACATCCTTCGAACTCTATGACGTGATGCCGGGCGTGCGGCGGGCTCGGGACGAGTCGGGCACGGACACTCAACCTTCCATTGAGGGGACCCGGAGAGCACTGAACGTCGCGGTGGCCGTGGCCGGCCTTGTCATCGCCGCTCCGCTCATGCTCGGCATCGCCATTCTGGTCAAGCTCACTTCGCCCGGGCCGATCCTGTATCGGCAGGTGCGCGTGGGCGTTGATCGTCGCGACCCGGACGTTGCCGCCGGCAATCACCGCCGGACGATTGACTACGGCGGCGAGCCGTTCACGATCTACAAGTTCCGCACGATGGCCGCGGCGGCGTCGCGCAGCAGCAAGGCGGTGTGGGCCGCGCCGAACGACGCGCGAGTGACGCCGTTCGGTCGCCTGCTGCGCAAGTACCGACTCGACGAGCTGCCGCAGCTCCTCAACGTCCTGCAGGGCGACATGAACGTCGTCGGCCCGCGACCAGAGCAGCCCAACATTTTCGCCGAGCTGCGCCGCCAGGTACCGGACTACGCCCAGCGGCAGCGGGTGCGGCCGGGCATCACGGGGTGGGCGCAGGTCAACCTGCACTACGACCAGTCCATCGAGGACGTGCGCAAGAAGGTCGCACTCGATCTCGAGTACATCGAGCGCCAGGGCTTCTGGGAAGACCTCAAGATCATGCTGCGCACCGGTCCGGTCCTGCTGCTCAAGAAGGGGGCCTGGTAGCAGGGATCGAGCGATCCCTCCCGGGATGCGCGCGCCGGCACCGCCGTTTCGACGAGCGGTCCGGCGTGCGCCGTTTTCCGGACCTGGCGCCCCGGTTCCCTGTTTCTTCGACCCGCGACCCGGTGCTAGCTTGATGGGCGTGACCACCAACGCACTCCCGTTGGCGTTGCCGAAGCGGTGGCCGGCCCCGCCCCTGCTGGTGGGAGGGCTCGCCTTCCTGGTGTGCTTCGGCGAGCCGCTGGCCCTGCTGGTGCGCGACTGGTGGAGCGACCCGGACTCGGGGCACGGGCTGCTGCTGTTCCCCGTCTCGGTGTGGCTGGCGTGGAAGCGCAAGCTGGTCGCCGAGCCGCGCCCGCAGGAGCACGTCGGGCTCGCGATGCTCGTCGGCGCCATCCTGCTGCGTTACCTCTCGGGCCTCGCCGCCGAGCTGTTCACCATGCGCATGTCCATGCTGGGCGCCGTCATGGGGCTCCTCGTGTACGCCTACGGCTTCCGCCAGCTGGTGCACTGGTGGCTGCCGCTGACGCTGACGGTGCTCTCGGTGCCGATCCCCGATGTGCTGCTCGGCGCCCTGGCTCTGCCGCTGCAGTTCAAGGCCTCGGCGTGGGGCGCGGCGATGCTCGAGGCGCGCCACGTGCCGGTCCGGCTCGCCGGGAACGTGCTGTACCTGCCGGGCCGGTCGCTGTTCGTCACCGAGGCGTGCAGCGGCCTGCGGTCGCTCACCGCGCTCCTGGCGCTCGGCGTGCTGGTCGGCGGGCTGTGGCTGCGCTCCCCCTGGTCGCGCGGAATCCTCGTGCTGTCGTCCATTCCCGTCGCGATGGTGCTCAACGCCGTGCGGGTGTTCCTGACCGGGTTCCTGGTCTACTACGTCAACCCGGCGCTCGCCGACGGGTTCATGCACCTGTCGGAGGGCTGGGTAATTTTCGTGATCGCGCTCGCCTTCCTGGGCGGGCTCACCTGGCTGCTCGGCAAGCTCGAGCACAAGCTGAGCCGGAAGGCGGCCTGATGCGCGACCGTCGCTGGATCCCGGTCGTCGTGCTCGGCACCGGCGCGCTGCTGGCGACGCTGGGCGTGCGCGCGCAGCGCACCCTGCCGCTGCGGGCCGCCCTCGGCCCGACCGTGCCGGCCGAGCTGCCCGGGTACCGCGGCCGGGACGGGGCGCTGACGGAGGCCGAGGCCCGTGCCGCCGGCGTGAGCGACTACCTGCTGCGCATCTTCGATCAGACGGATACCACAGCGGCCGGCCCCCGCAGCTTCTTCGTGTACGTGGGCTACTACGACCGCCAGACGCAGGGCCGCACGATCCACTCGCCCAAGAACTGCCTGCCGGGCGCTGGCTGGGAGCCCCTCGCCAACCAGGTCGCGGATGTCGCGACGGCCGACGACACGGTGCAGGTCAACCGCTACCTGCTGCAGAACGGGAATCAGCGGGCGCTGGTGCTCTACTGGTACCAGGGGCGGGGCCGGGTGGCCCACAACGAATTCGCCGTGAAGTGGGATCTGCTGCGCGACGCGGCGCTGCGGCGTCGCAGCGAAGAGGCGCTGGTCCGCGTGGTCGTCTTCGTGGGCACCACCTCGGAGGCCGAGGCGCACGCCCTGGCGGTCCGCGCGGCGAGCCAGCTGGTGCCGGCGGTCCGGGCGGCCCTGCCCGCCTAGGTGCCCGTCGTTCCGACGCCCTCGCGGCGCGTCGGCTCCCAGATCGGATTCAGCTCACCCCGCAGCGCCTTCACGGCCGCGTGCAGCGCCGCGACATTGCCCGCCACTACGAAGCCCGGCAGGGCGACGAGCCGCGGCATGCGGCGGCCTTCCGGCCACCACCACGCCAGGGCCGCCAAGCCCAGCACCACGGCGCTGATACCCGCCAGCCACGGCGCCCAGGCGTGGCGGGTCGCCAAGGCCACGAGCGCACCGAGTCCCAGCAGGCCCGCCCACGGCACGAGCCAGCGACACACCTTGTGCGTCAGCAGCTGCCAGGCGAACGCCCCGTGGCGGAGCGGGTTGGTCAGGTGGCGGCGGTCGTAGAGTGTTTCCATCCCGCGGGCCATCGTCCGGACTTTGCGACGGTATTCGCGCCGCAGCGACGTGGTGCGGGGCACGAGGCAGACCGCCTCCTTCACCGACACCGCCCGGTAGCCGCGCTCGCGCGCGATCAGCGCGGCGGCGAAGTCGCGGCTCAGGGCCTCGGGCACCAGCGTCATGTAGAGGGGCGCCCGGATCGCGTAGAAGCACCCGGAGGCGCCCACGATACCCGCCACGCGGCTCTCCAGATCGCGGATCCACATCTCGTAGCCCACGTAGCCCGATTCGGCGGTGTTGGCGCCGCGGTCCGCCTGCGACACCGACACATCCCGCCCTGAGGCCACGCCGATCGCCGGGTCGGCGAACCACACCACTAGTTTTTTCACGGCGTCGGGCGCGATGCGTACCGAGGCGTCGGTGTTGACCACGATCTCGCCGCGCAGATGCCCGCGTGCGCCGTTTTCGGCGGCGGTCTTACCGCCGCGCTGCGGCATCCGGAGCAGCTCGACACCGCGGTCCTTGTAGCCGGTGACGACCTCGTCGGTGCGATCGCTCGACGCGTCCGACACCACGAGGATCTGGCGCCGGTTCGCGGGATAGTCGATCGCCAGCAGGCTGTCGAGGGTCGGGCCGATGACGCGCTCCTCGTTGTACGCGGGCACGAGGACGGTGATGGTCGGCCACTGCCGCGGCGCCTCGGGTGGGCGCCCGCTGCGCCGCGCCGCCAACAGGGCCAGCAGGGCCGGGTAGCCCACGTAGGTGTACAGCGCGAACAGCACGGCGCCGAGCAGGACGAGCGCTGCGCCGCTCACGGCCGTTCCGCGGCCGCGTACACCGCGTCGGTGCGCTCCAGCCACTCGGCGGCGCCGAACCGCTCGGCCAGCCGGCGCGTGGCGGCGGCCGCCCGCCGCGACGCCTCCCCGGGGCGCGACAGCGCGTCCCCCAGCGCGGCGGAGAAGCCGGCGACGTTTTCCGGCGGCACCAGCCACCCCGTGGTCTCATCCACCACCTGCGGCACCCCGCCAACACCGAATGCCACGACCGGGACTCCGGCACCCATCGCTTCGAGGACCACCATCGGCGTGCCCTCGCGGCGGCTGGAAAGCGCCAGCACGTCGAAGGCGGCGAGCAGGGCCGGCGCATCGTCCCGCTGTCCGGCGAACCGCACCCGCGCGAGCGGCGGGCCGGCCGCGCGGACCCGGGCCTCGAGGGCCCCGCGCTCCGGGCCGTCGCCGACCAGGACCACGTCGCAGCGCGGAGGTGGCGTGCCGCGGCTCACCGCGTCGAGCAGCAGGTCGGCGCCTTTCTCGACGCTTAACCGCCCGACCCACCCGACCACGGACGCAGTTTCGTCCAGGCCGAGACGCCGGCGGGCGTCGGCGCGCGGCAGCGGCGGAGGCGCCCAATGGCCGTTGCGAACCAGGAACAGGCGGTCCGGCCGGCACCCCGCGCGCCGCATGATGGCCTCGGTCTGCTCGGACACGCAGATCACCGCGTCGAACCGCTTGAGCAGTTGAATGTCGAGCCACTCATACGCCTTGCCCTTCCAGTCGGAGCTCGAGAAGCCATGGACGGTGCTCACCACCGGCAGCCCGCAGCGACGCGCCGCCGCCCAGCCGACCACGTCGGCGTGGTAGTTGTGCGCGTGCACGACCGAGGCGCCGGTCTCGCGCAGAATGGCGGCGAGCTCGCGGACCTCGGCGAGGTACCGTCGCCGCCCGCACCGGATCTCGCGGGCCGCGACGCCGTCGGCCTTGAGCCGCTCGGCAAACGGGTGGCTCCCGCCGTCCTGCAGCAGGATGGCGACCACGACGGCGCGGCCCCGTTCCCGCGAGGCGTTCGCCAAGGCCCGCACAACGGTCTCCAGCCCGCCGTAAGGGGCTGGAGCGACGACGTGGACCACGACACCCCCAGGGCCCGGGGTCGGAGTCACCAGCGACGCGCCGTCGCCTTGGTGTTGTTGCGCGGACGCCACACCAGTTCGATCTTCCACGTCACCACGATAACTTTCCGGCCGCGCGCCGCGGAACGTGGCGTGCATCCACCCTCTCGGAGGTTGCTCGCCGGGCATGGGCTTCTGGCTGACACTGGCGCTGCGCGCCGTCGGCGTTGTGTTGTACTTCACCGGATTGTACCGGATCGTGTTGTGGCTCGGCCGACGCACGCCGAAGATCGTGGCGTATCATGCCTGCCAGCCCCTCGAGGACGAGTTCGTGGCTGGATTGGGCGTGAATACGCCGCCCGCCGCGTTGGCCGCTCAGCTCGACTGGGTGGCACGGCACTACCGCGTCATCCCCCTGGTAAGGCTCGTCGACGGTCCCGTGCCTGAGCGTGCGCTGGCGATCACGTTCGACGACGGCTACCGCTCGGTCTACGAGCACGCGTTCCCACTGCTCCGGGCACGAGGCATGCCAGCCACGCTGTTCCTGGTTCCGGCCGTCGTAGGCAACGAGGCGCTGATCTGGGTCAACGAGCTCAACTGGATGCTCCGCGAGCGCCCGGACGTGGCGGTCCCGATTGCCGCGCGCCGGCTCCTGGGACGGGCCGACGCTCGACCAGCGCGGATTCTCACGGGGGCCGTGTTCGGGTACGACGCCGGTGCGCTCGCCGAGACGCTCGCGGAGACACGGGCGGCGCTTGGCGTCGACCCCGCCGAGTTGGCGCGGGCGGGACGGCCGTACGTCACGTGGGACCAGATCGAGGAAATGGCGGGGCACGCAGTAACCGTGGGGAACCATACGGCGACGCATCCAAACCTGGCAAGGCTCGGCACCGCGGCCCAGCAGTGGGAGATCACGGCCGCCCACAGTGATCTCGCGGGGCGGGCCGGGTTCGTGCCCGCCGTGGCCTGGCCGTTCGGTCTCGTCGGCAGCACCGTGCAGCGCGCCGCAGCAGAGGCGGGTTATCGAATGCTGTGCCGCCTGAACGGCAGCAACCGGCCCCTGGATCCGGCGCGCCTGGCGCGGGTGCCCGTCGTGACGACGAGCACGGCCGCCTTCTTCGCCGATCTCGAGGTCGTGACGCCCGTCAAGACCTGGCTGAAGCGACTCGCGGGCCGGGGGGACTGACCATGGGCGGCATCGTGGATGCGGAGCCCTCCCGTTGACCGCCGCGCCCGCTCCCGACGCAGGGGCAGCCCCCGCAGAGCCGGCCGGCACGCCCCGCCCGCCGCGCGTGCGCGTCATCCTGATCCACCTCGCGTTGCTGGCCTTGTCGCTGCTGCTAGGGCTTGGGGTCGCCGAGCTGGCGGTGCGGATTGCCGCGCCGCAGCAGCTCATCGCGTTCCGCCCCGACATCTGGCGGCCGGCGGACACGGTCGGGTACCTGCGCAACGGCAACGTCCGCGCCCGCATCAACACCGGCGAGCGCACCGTCTCGGTGCTCACCGACGCCGAGGGGTTCCGGGTCGGCGCCGCGGGCCGCCGTGACGCGCCGCTCACGGTGCTGCTGCTCGGCGATTCGTTCATGGAAGCCCTGCAGGTGGAGTACGAGCAGAGCCTCGCGGGGCTTATCGAGGCGCGGCTGCCGGCCCGCGTGGGCACCGCGGTCGCGGTGCGCGAGGCAGGCATCGCCGGGTGGGATCCCAATCACTACCTGTTGCGGGCGCGCCAGCTGCTGCCGCGCGAGACCTTCGGGCTCGTAGTCGTGGCACTGTACGCCGGCAACGACCTGATCCGCGAGCGCATCGAGCGCTTCCCGCCGCGCGAGGCGGCCGAGCGACACCGCTTCGGCCTGCCCTCCTCGCTGCGCTGGTCAGCGATCGTCGAATCGGTGCTCTACCCGTTCAACAACGTGCTGGAAACGCGCAGCCATCTGTTCGTGCTGCTCAAGAAGCGGCTGCGGGCGGTCCGCATGCGCATGGGCCTCTCGCCGGCCTACGTGCCGCCGGGCGTGCGCCGCGCCGACGCCACCGCGCCGCTGTGGGACGTGACCGCCGATGCGTGCCGCGACCTGGCCGCTGCAGGCGCCGCCCGCGGCGTGCCCACCGTGTTCGTGCTGATTCCCGGGCCGCAGCTGGTTGATACCGCAGTGCTCGGCGAGTACGTGCGCGCGTTTCGACTCGACACGCTCGACGTGGATTTCGAGCAGCCGCACCGGCTGCTGCCCGCGGCGCTGCGCGCCCGCGGTCTCAGGGTGGTGGACGCGCTGCCGGCCATGCGCCGGGCCGCCGCGGCCGGGACGCCGCTCTACGGCCGCGTGGACGATCACCTGACGCCGCAAGGGCACGCGGTGGTCGAGGCGGCCATCGAGGACACCCTGGTGGCCACCCTGCACGCAGCGCCCCGACGCACCGCGGGCCGCCCGCGCCAGCCGGGCGGCCCGCTTGGCCAAGTCAGGGGCGCGGCCCGCTAGATCAGCGCCGGGCGCGTGTCGTAAATACCCAGCTCGCTGAACCAGCGGCTTTGCACCGTGTCAGGTCCGGAGTCCAGGTTCGCCCCGAGCTCGACGAAGCCGGAGTTGTTGCTGGCGAACGTGTAGTTCGTGCCCGGATGCGCCAGCGTCTTCACCTGCACGCCATCGATGTAGAGCGCCACCGTGGGTGTCGCGGTGCCGTGCCCCCGGACCTCCAGCACGAAGAGGCGATACACGCCCGGCCACACCGCGGGGTTGCCCAGGTTGAGCTCGTTCCCCTGGAGCGCATTGGACGTACTCTGCGAACCGCTGCTCATCGTCAGGTTGAAGGCCAGGTTGGGATTCGGGTTACCGGTGCCGTGGCCGTGGGGCATCAGGATGGCATACAAGGCACCGCCGGCGAAGTGCGCGTTAAAGAACTTGTACTCCCACTGGCCGGAGGGGCAGGAGGCCTGTGAGCCGTTCTGCCACGGGTTCGTCATCTTCTCGCGCCACCGGAAATACCAGTTGGCTCCGCTCCTCGCCGGATTGAGCCGCATCTGCGCGCGGATGGTGATGTCGGCGTTGCAGCCGCTGGCAGGGCGCGCCGGCCAGTCGTAGCGCATCGCCTTCCCGCCCGTCGGGCCACCGGTCTGGTCGAGGAAGATGCTGTTGGGATTCGACCAGCCGCCGTTCTGGTCGGTCACCCCCGGAACGACCAAGCCGCCGCTCCGCAGGTTGGCGTCGCTGGTGTACGCCTGGAAGGTGTCGTAGAAGAACGACGGCTTGGCCGTGAAGTTCACGGTGATGGTGGAGCTGCCGATGGTCGCCGGCTTGGTGTCGGGTTCCGCGTCGCCCAGCGAGTGCGTGCCGGGCGGGTGATACTTCGCCGTGTAGGATCCCGCCACCACGTTGCCGCTGTATTGGCCGCCCGCGCCGACGGCGAGGCTGGCCACGACGGTCGAGCCGTTCAGGACCTGGACCGTTCCACCAGCCAGACCGATGCTCGTCCCCTGCACGAGGACCTGTCCGGCGATGCCCGGGCCCCCGATCGGGATGGGCTCGCAGTGGAACAACACGGTCTCGGTCTGGTCGGCGACCAGGGTGATCCGCTTCGTGGCCGGGTCCGTGGCCAGGAGCCGGAAGTTCGCGGGCGGGACGTACGTGATGTCGAACACCCCGGGGTCCACCCCGGGCAGGTCGCCCACCGCGACACCCTGTGCGTTCGGATTCGGCACCGGGAGTGTCAGCGTGCGGCTACCGCCCACCTCGGCGCCGGTTCCCGATCCACCCGTGGGTGAGGGCGTGCTGCCGTTGATCAGTCCGTCCACCTGCACCCGCACCGTGGCCTTGCCGGGCGGCGGCGGCGGCGGCGGAACCATGGGGTCGCCCGGACAGCCCGAGACGGCGGCGGCGGACACCAGGATGCCGCCGGCGGTCAGGATGAAATCGCGTCGGTCCAAGGGCAAAGGAAACCCGGGCAGCCGATCCGGCTGCCGGCGGCGAGAACGTGACATTTGACCAGTCCCAGGAAGGTCTTGGCGCATTCTACCCTTGGCTGTGGCTCGACGCCAGGGCAAGCGTCACAAACTGCCGCTACCGGATGAACCAGGCCGGACCGTCACAATCTCCCCGGTTAACCAGGAGCCCAAGGGCCCGCACGTCGGGCACCAGCAGGTTCTCCACGGGCGGCGCCCGGTAGAACGCAAAGTTGCTGGGGCCTTGGAGATAGCCCAGGCTCCGCAGCGCATGAATCCAGGCCGGGTGGCTCTGGTTGGAGAAGACGAGGTCGACGCGCTCCAGCCCCCGGGCTAACTCGGCCGTCGCCGCGGCCGCCACAGCCATGGCATCCGCCGGGAGCGACAGGGCGTCCACCAGCACCCCGACCCTGAGGCGCCCGAAGTGCCGATCCGGCGTCCCGGTGGCCTGGAACCGGAGTGTCACCGCCCAGCCGATATCCTGGCCGTGCCGGCGAACGCGCAGCCGGCAGATCGCGGGCTGCGTGGCGGGATACAGCTCGCGGAGCATCGCGCCGTTGCGCACTGACAGGCAGCCGTAGGCATCGCGGCACCGGGTCCAGGTCTCGTCCGACCACGGCCCGAACTCGGGCACCACCTCCGCCTGGGTGCCGGCCGCCGCGGCACGGCCTCGAACCCCGCGCACCGCGTGGAGCGCGTGCACGCCGGCGGCGCCGGCGCCCGAGAACGCGAGCAGATCGAGGAGGACGCGGCGGGGCGTGCTCTTGCGCACGTGCGCCAAGTCCCGGAGCACGCGGAACGGCCGCACGATGCGGAACAGGAACGGCACGACTTCGCCGGTCCAGCCGAGGCGGGCGAGCATCCGCGCGAACGGCCCCTCCGGGCCGCCGAGCCCGAGCGCCATGAGGCGCGGTTGCTCGCGCAGCAGCTGAAACAGCAAGCTCCCCGGCACGCCGCTGTGCTCGGGCGCCACGAGGCTCTCGGCCACCGGGTACTTCGCCCACCCGATGGGCATGTCGGTGCCGCCGATGCGGAACGCGTGTTCGCGCAGCCACACGCCGCCGCGGACCTCGGCGCCGTCGGCCGCAACGAACAGCCGCTCGCGCACCGGCGCATCGGTGGTCCGGCGATCGGCGGGTCCCTCGGGCCACACGCGATCCACAGCACCGCCGGCGACGAGACGCGCGTTGAGCCGCTCGATGGCCGCGGTATCGGCCGCGGTGAAGCGGCGGATGGCGATGGCCATTCGGGCGGCTAGCCGCTCGCGCGCCGGATGACCGCGGGCCACGCCGGGGCGCCGGCCGGGAGGTCGAGGCGCCAGCGCGTGCCGCCGTCCTCCAGGGCGCCGGCCGGCTCGAAGCCCAGCCGCGCGTAGAAGTCCCGCACCATTCCGTTCTTCTTCGTGGGCAGGTAGTCGCCGACGAGCGTGGTGCAGCGGGCCGCCCGCGCCCAGTCGGCGAGGTACGCCATCAGGGCCACCTCGACGCCGCGGTTCATCACGCGGCAGCTCATCAGGAAGGTGTCTACCGTGCCGACATCACCGTCGGCGCGCGCGATGCCGACCGCGACGAGGCCCAGGTCGCCGAACCGGTCGCCGAGCCGGAGCCACGCGACGCAGTGCGCGGGATCGCCGCTCATGGCGGCGAGCCGCGCGTCCGAATGCCGCCGCGTAGTCAGGTTGAACTGGTTGGTCTTGCCCACGAGCTGCGCGATGCGGCCCAGGCTCGCCGCATCCGCACGGCCGACGTCGGCGTGCATCTCGAGCCCGGCGAGAAAGTCCTCAACGCTGCCGGCCTGCTGGGCGACCACCTGGCGCTGCCGCTCCTGCCGGTACAGGTCGGTGCGGACGCGGTCCTCCTCGGACAGGCGGACCTGGTCGAAGTGGCCGCTCGCTTCCAGCACGTCCACGTAGGCGAGCGGGTCCGGCGGGACCTCGATCACCCGCACCTCGGGCGCGTTGGCGCGTACTTCGGCGCGCTCGACCGGATTGTCGTCGAACAGCACCAGCGCGTCGGCGCCGAGGTTCAGCTCCGCTGCGATCTCGCGGAGGTTGGCGCTCTTCGGGGCCCAGTTGATGCGCGCGGTCGCGAGGTGCTCCCACCGGACCAGCATCTCCGGATGCTCGCGGAAGGCCTGCTCGGCCACGTCCCGCTCGTTCTTGCTCACCACCGCCAGCAGGATGCCGCGGTCCATGAGGTTGAGGGCCGCCCGCTGCAACGCCTTGTACGCGCTGCCGGGCCAGTCGTCGCCGAGCTGGATGCCCGCCAGGCCGTCGTCGCCGATGACCCCGCCCCACAACGTGTTGTCGAGATCGAGCACGAGGCACTTGGCGGGCCCGCACAGCACGGCCGCCAGCGCGCGCGCGAGGTGTCCGGCGAACGCGCCCTGGTGCGCGGCGGCGACCGGCGCGCGGGCCAGAGCCCACAACCTGGGATCGGTCCAGCCGCGCGCACCGGCCTCGCCGACCAGGCCGGCGTAGTCCCAGACGGCCGCGCCGGGCAGCGCCGCCACCCGCTCGGCGAGCCGGCGGTTGTAGTCGGCCAGCGCGTGCGTCAGCGCGTGCGGCTCGCCGGCGTCGAAGACCCCCAGCGGCCGGTGCCGCGGCATCGCGGCGTTGGCCACCAGCACCGGCGCGTCGCTGCGGGCGCGAAAGCTCATGACGCACGCGGCGAGACGGTCGAGCATGGCCGTGGCGAGGTCCGCGAACCGGCGCCCGCTCGAGGCGTGAAACCGGCCGACGGCTTCGGGATCCACGTCTTCCGGGCGCATCGCGAGCACCAGCACGTCGGGCCGGAAGTCGTGCAGTGCGTCCGCGCCGACCTCCTGCTCGAACTGGTTGAAGGCGCCCACGTAGGTCGAGAGGTGGAGGCCGCGCCGCGCGCCCTCGACCACGAGGAACGGCTCCGCGAAACCGATGGAATAGCTGGCGAGGAGCGCCGCGCGCGTCTTGCGCGCGCCCGGGACCGCGTCCGCGGCGCGCAGCGTACGCGCGTGGCGCAGCACGTCGGCGGGCTTGAGGTCGTCGCCGAGCGCCGCGAGGGCGGCGGCCAGCGCCGGCTCAGCCATGCCCGTCCTGCGCGAGCCGCTCGCGGATCCGGCCGAAGCTGGTCAGCTCGGCGATCTCGCCCGGGTCGAACTGGACCCCGAACTCTCCCTCGAGCGCCAGCACGAGGTGGAGGTGGTTGACCGAGTCCCACCCGGGCACCGTTTTCGGCGAGGCCTCGTCGGTGAGGGCGGCGCCGTCCACGCCGAACACGGACGCGAACACGGCGCGGAGGCGTACGTCGCCGCTCACGCGGTCCCGCCCACCCGCTCGAGGAACCAGCGCCGCCACCGCGCGTACCGACTCGGGCCGAGCGAGCGCCGCAGGGTGCCGAGCACGCGCTCGCGGCCCCGGCGCAAGCGGCCGAGGGATGGGTCGCCGGCCAAGACCCGCCGGAACTCATCCAGCGGTGGCTCGCCTCGCACCGTGCAGCGGCGCACTTCGGTCCAACCGTCGCGGCCGCCGTCGCCCCGGTTCACGCCCCACAGCGACGTCGCGACCACGCGGTAGCCGGCCTCGAGCACCAGCGGCGCGTAGCGCCGCCGCGGGAAGTCGCCGCCTGGCAGGGCCAGCGAGTCGGTATCCTGCCCCAGCGCGTGGTCAAGCTCGGTCTTGGCGGCGCGCAGCTCCTCGACCAGCGCCGAGGCGCCCAGCTCGCTCAGGAACGGGTGGGTTCGCGTGTGCGACTGAATGGACATGCCGGCGGCGCGCATCTCGCGCAGCTGATCCCACCGGACGTAGCCGGGCCGGCCGACCCACGAGGTGGTGATGAAGAACGTGGCCGTCATACCGCGCTCGGCCAACGCGGGGAACGCGGCGGCGTATTGGCCCAGGTTGCCGTCATCGAACGAGAGTGCGGCGCACCGCGCCCCCGGATCGGCGGCGAGGGCCGCCGAGATGGAGCAGCCCCGGTAGCCCGCCGCGCGGAGCGCGTCGAGCTGCGCCGCGAACGCCGGTGCCGGCGTGGCAAAGTAGTCCGTCTGCCGGGGCGCCACATCGTGATACAGCAGGCAGACCCAGCCGGCGCTCACCGGAGCCCGGGCGCCCGGGACGCGGCCGGCCGGCTCACGGCGATGGCTTGGAAAACGCGATGAGGAACTTGTTCGCACGGAACCGCGCCGGAAGCCAGCTCGTCGCCGCCGCGTAGAGCCGCCGGAGTCCGCTCATCGAGTCCGACCAGCCCCGGTCGATGTAGTGGAGAGTCTCGCGCCGGAAGCCGTGCCGCGCGAACAGCCGCGTTAGGCGACCCGGCCATAACGCGCGCTGATTGGCCGTCATCGCCGGGATGTGGTATATCGGATTCACGACGTTGAACGCAAGCCACGTCAACACGTTCTGCGCGTTCGGCTCGAACGCCACCACGCGCTCGCGCGACACGCGCGCGAGCTCCTGGGGGAGCTTGTCGAGCCGTGGGAAGTGGTGCAGCAGCAGCGACGTCCAACTCACCGCGACCGCGCCGTCGCGGAGCGGCAGGCATTCGGCGTCGCCGACGAAGAACAGCACGCGCTGCCCGTCGCGCGTCAGGCGGTCGCGCGCCGCGCGCACGCCGGGCACCGTGATGTCCACCGCGATGACCCCGTATCCCCGTTTGGCCAGCCGCACGGTGTGCGCGCCCGTGCCGCACCCCAGGTCGAGCACGGGGCCGGATGGCGGCGCGGGGAACGCGAGCCGGTGCAGCTCGTCATAGCCCGACGTGATGTGCTCGTTGTCGGGGTTCCTCGAGAACAAGGCGTTGTAAAACGCGCGTTCCGCTTTCCGATCCTGCATGCGCTCCTCGAGAAGGTCAGTCCGGGCCCGGCGCGAGAGCCGCCACCGCGCGGCCCACGTCGCCCCGATCCACGCCCGCGTGCACCGGCAGCGCCACGAGCCGCTGAGCGATCGCCGCGGCCTCGCTCACCGGGGGGGACGCCCCGCAGAACCGCCGGAACTCCGCGATGCCGTCCAGCGGGTGCGGGAACGATCGGACGTGGCTAAACCTAGCCGCCCGCAACCGGCCGACCAACACTTCGCGGTGCCCGGCCGACTCGGCCAGAACGGGCAGCCGCAGGTATGCAGACTCCGTGCCCGGAACCTCCGGCGGGACCCTGAGGCCCGGCACCCCCGCGAGCCCCTCGACCCACCACCGCGCCACGGCCCGACGGACCGCGCGCTGACGCGCGATTTCGGCGCCAAGCCCCACGGCCATCGCGTGGACGGCCGCGCCCGGTCCCGCCATCGCGAACTCGGGCGCATAGTGCGATTCGCCCACCTGCGCGCCGGGCGACCGGCTCACCAGGCCGAACACGGATTGGCTCCGGCACGCCCACAGGACGCACGCCGCGAGCCACGGCACCGCGCCGCGCGTTGCGGCCGCAGGCGCCGCCGGCGTGTGGCCTCGCAGCGCCGGGTCGTTCACCAGCAGCGCGCCGCCATCGCCGAGCGAGACGCACTTGCCCCGCCCGAAGCTGAGCACGCCCAGCGCACCGCGGGAGCCCGCCGGCCGGCCGCCCTCGGCCGCGCCCAGGGCCTGGGCCGCATCATCCACCAGCAGCGCGCCGGCCGCGCCGATCCAGCCGAGGTCGCTCGTGGTGTCGGGGCGCCCGAACACGTTGCCCAGCACGACGGCCGCGGTGCCCGGCCCCACGCACGCGCGCAGCGCGGCGCGATCCAGCTCGAGCGTGACCGGGTCGAGGTCGCACAGCATCACGTCCGCGCCCGCGCGCGCGGCCGCGGCGGCCACGGAGAACGACGTGAAGGCCGGCAGCACGACGCCACGGCGTCCCGTGGCGCGCATCGCGGTTTCGAGCGCGGCGGCGAGCGCGGCACGCCCCAGCGCGTAGCCGCGGACCTCGGGCACACCGAGCGCCTCGGCGACTTCGGCTACGAGCGAGGCGCCGGCCCGGGCACCCGCCAGCGCGGCCGCGCCCCGCAGCAGTGCGCCAAGCGGGAGCGGCGCCAGGGTCGGCGCGATGCGACGCAGGCTCACGCGCCCGCGGGCGGCAGTCCGCGATAGACGCGGGCGTACGCGCTCGCCATCCGTGCCAGGCCGTAGCGCGCCACCGCGCGCTCGCGCGCCAGTCGCGATTGCTCCCGGCGGCCGGCGTCGTCGGCCAGCGTGGCCGTGAGCCGGTCGGCCAGCGCGCGCGCATCGCCGGGGGGGACCACCTGCCCTGCGAGCGCGTCACCGACCACCTCGCGGTTGGAACCCACGTGCGTCACCACCGGTACGATGCCGCAGGCCATCGCCTCGAGCAGGCTCATGGACAACCCTTCGCTGTCGGACGACAGCGCAAACACGTCGAACAGACGATAGATCGTCGGTGGATCGTCGATCCAGCCGGGCAGGCGCACCGCGTCCGCGAGACCGAGTCGCGCGGCAGTCGCCTCCAGGTCGCTCCGCTGCCGTCCCTCTCCGGCGATGACCAGTACCACGGGGCGCGCCAGCCGTCCGCCGGCGCGCATCAGGCCGACGGCCTCGATCAGGCGGTGGTACGCCTTGACCGCCTCGAGACGACCGACGCTCCCGACCACGAGCGCGTCCCGGGGCAGCGCCAGCGCGCCGCGCAGCAGCTCCGGCGCGGCCCCCCCTCGGGGGCTGAACCGGTCGGTGTCCACGCCGTTCTCGATCGTGAACACCCGGCTCTCGGGAACGCCGAGGCGGCCCCGTACGTACGTCGCGAGCCGGTCGGACACCGTCACCACCGTGTCCGTGAACGCGGCCGCGCGGCGATCGATCCACCGCGCGAGTAGCGGATCGTGATGCTCACGGCCGTGCTCGGTGAAGACCACGCGCGGCACACCGGCCAGCCGGGCCCCCCATGCCCCCTTGAGCCAGCACCCCGAATGGACATGCGCGACGTCGGCGCGGGTGGCGCGAACGGCGCGCGCGACCGACAGCGGGAACAGCAAGCCGAACCGTGACGGCCGGACGATCCGGTACTCGTCGAGCACGGGGCGGACCGACGCGCCAACCCGCCCCTCCCGCCCGCTCAGGGTGACCACCGACATGCGCACGGCCGTTCCGGCATAGCGGCGGGCCAACGCCGCCACGATGCTCTCCATGCCCCCGCCGTCCAGATCGAAGACGACGTGGGTCACACGGATCGGGGGCTCCAGGGGTGAACCTGGCATGCTCGGTGCTCCAGTCCTGGTCGAGGTCAGGCCGGGGAGGGTCGCAGGTGCCGTGCCACCCCCAGGGCGTTGCGTGCCCACCACAGCCGCCGTACTGGACGCAACTGTATCCGCCTCAGTAGCTTACGGCAACAGGGAGTTTTCTACGACGCAGCCACCGATGTTCGGCATGACGCCCGCGCTGGCCCCGACCGCCTCGGCCAGGCCGAGTTTCGGCCGCCGCCTCCCGGCGCCGAAGGTGGCCTCGACCACACCCCAGGACAAGAACGACCGCATGACGCTGGGCCTGCGGCTGGTGCTGGTCCTCTGGTTCATCGTCTGTATCGACCCCCAGTGGTGGGTCGCGTCGAAGTTTGGCATCACCGCGGTGCTCAAGTTCCCGCTCGGCATCTTCGCGCTCCTGTTCCTCTGCACGCTGTCGCGGTGGCCGCGGAAAGCGCCGTTCCTGATCTACGGCCTGTACGTGGCCTATCACTGGCTCGCGCTGCCGATCGCGTACAATCCCGGCTACGCCATGTTGTCGGCCAAGCAGCAGATTCTGTTCCTCGTGCTCGGGTTCGGCACCATCGCCTTCGTGAAGAACCCGCGCCGGGGGGAGCAGATCCTCGGGATCGCGATGCTCTGGGAGTTCGTGTTCTACGGCCTGCTCGGCGCGAAGTCGGGCCTGGTGTGGTGGCACCCCTCGCTCGCCAACTTCGACGGTTTCGGACCGTTGATGGTGATCGGCCTGGGCGGCGTGGCGCACTACGCCTTGGGCCACCCGGGAGGTCGGATCAAGTGGATCGCGTATGCCGCCACGCTCCTGTGTCTCATCGGCTTCATGTCGTCCTGGGCGCGCGGCGCGTTCCTCGGCGCGGTGGCCGTGCTGGGGTTCGCCTGGCTCCGCTCGCCGCGCAAGGGCATCGCCACGGCCATGGTGCTCGGCCTGGTCGCCGCCATGGGGCTCGCGGCGGTGCTCTTGTTCGGCAGCGGCGGCGGCCGCGGTCGCGGCGGCACGAGGACCAGTTTCATCGCCGAGATGATGACGATCGCGGACACGGAGGGCGGCACCGCCGAAGACCGCAAGGTGCTGTGGGGCGCCGCGTGGCAGATCTTCAAGGAGCACCCCGTGTTCGGGGTCGGCGGCGACGGCTTCGGCCCCTACGCGGCGGGCTACTACCGGCCGGGCGAGATCGCCGGCGATTACGCGGGCAACCCGCTGGTGCTGTACGACCGGAAGCTGCACAGCACCTACCTCCAGATCCTGTGCGAGCGCGGCGCTGTGGGCGCCTTGCTGTTCCTGCTGGTGCTGGCGGACTTCTGGCGCCGCAACATGCAGCTCCGGCGCCTGCGGTGGCGCGCCGCCTGGCGGGAGCGGGGCGGCACGCTGGACCTGCGGTGGATCGCGTTGGGGCTGGAGTCGATGATGGCCGGCTTCCTCGCCACCGGCGTCTTCTACAACCAGCTGGAAGTGCATTGGATGTACACGACGCTGATGGCGAACGCGCTCGTGTGGTACCTGGCGCGGCCGCCGGCGGCCGTGCCGGCCCACGGTCGGGGCGGCGCGGCGTGAATTGGCGCGGCCTCGCCGCGCGCTCCGCACTCGTCTCGACCGGAATGGCGGTGGCGATCGCGCTGGCCGAAGGGGGGCTTCGCGCGTTCGCGGCCTTCGGCGGCTCCGCGGGTACGCAGCTCAAGGCGTACGACCCTCTCGCGGTCCTCATCGAACCGCACGGCGAGCTCGGGTACCGGCAGCGCCCCGACGCGGTATTCCGCTACATCAACGGCGAGTCGGCGACCAGCAACCACGCCGGCTATCGCGGCCCCCTCGTCGCCGACCAGAAGCCGGCGGGCACCATCCGCATCGTGCTGCTCGGAGGCTCGACCACGCACGGCTGGGGCGTGGCCGACAGCCAGACCGTCGACGTGTACCTGCGCGCCGTCCTCGCGTCGCGGTATCCGGATCGGCGGTTCGAGGTCGTGAATCTCGCCTTTGACGGTCACGACGCGTGGCAGATGTTCGAGCGGCTCCGTTCGGATGGACTCCCACGTTCCCCGGACCTCGTGATCGCCAACGAGGGCATCAACGAGGTGCGCAACGCCCGGTACGCGAATCTGCGCGAGCACGATCCGCGCGCGTTGCTGTGGCAGACCGACCTGGCGCGGCTGCGCGAGGAGCGGCGCCGCGGCGGCCCGGCGCTGTGGACGCGCCTCAAGCACTGGTTGCTGCTCGCCCGCCTTCCGGGTTTCGTGCGACACCGTACGCGGCGCGGGGCCGAGGTGCGGCAGGGCAATCGCCAGTCGCCCCACCTGGAGGCCGCGGACCTGTTCGAGCGTCATCTCGAGCGGATCGCGGACTTGCTGGCCCCGCGGGGCATCCCCCTGCTGCTCTCGACGCCGCCCTCGTCGTTGCGGACGAAGTACCGGGCCACGACGCCGCCGCCACGCGACTACTGGATCGTGGACGCCGCGACGACGCAGACCTACCGCGACACGCTGGCCGCCCGGATGCGGGCCGTGGCCGAGCGGCGGCGCGCGCGCGGCGACCGGGTCCGCTACGTGGCGCCACGAGTCCCCGACGCGCGATTCCTCGACGACGCGCACCTCGACCCGGGGGGCAACCGGACGGTGGCCGAGCACTGGGCGAGCGCGGCCGCGGTCCTCCTCGGCCTGCCGGCCCCGACCCGGTGAGCACCCTCCCTCCCCGGAGCGCTGCCGGCGTCGCGCGGCCTCCCTGGGCGCTCGGGGCCCCGGCGGCGGCGCTCGGCACGTCGGATGCCGGCGATGAACCGACCCGTCCGGACGCCGCGGGCAACTGGCTCTGGCTGGTCACGGCGCAGCCCCGCAGACTGCTGGTGCTCGGACCGGCCGCGGATGGGCTCGTCGAGTTCGCGCGGCGCCGCTTCGCGTCCACGACCACCGTGATGCCGGCCGCCTACCTGGCGCGCACCGTCCCCGACGCCTCGGCGGACTGCGTGATTGTCGCGAACGCGCTGGAGTCGCCGGCATTCGACTACGCGAGCACCCTGTGGCTGCTGCGGCACTGCCGTCGCGTGCTGCGGCCGGGCGGCGTGTGCTGCGCCGCGGCGCCTAACCCGCTGTGGTACGGCTTGCTGGCTCCACGCGACGCCGAGGTCGGGGCCGGTCGCCGCTTGGCCCGGCTCGCGCGGGGTCTGTGGGGAGCCGCGAGGCCCGGCGTTCTGCCACAGCTGCTCCGGCGCGCCGGGTTCGCCGCCGCGCGGAGGTACTACGTTGAGCCGTCCCTCGACGCCCCCCGGGCGTTTGTGCCGGCCACCGGCGCGGCCGTCCGGGCCTACGAGCGCCAGAGTGCCCGCTCGCGCCTGCGCGCACCGCTCGTCGGGCTCGGGCTCCACGCCGCGCTGTTCCCCGACACGCTCTTCCTCGCCCACGTGTGAACCGGGAGCTGTGCGCGCTGCTGACCGAGGCCGGCCTCGCGACCGGGGCCTGGAGCGACATCATCCTCCTGCACAACGTGGCCGCGCTGCCGACGCCGGAGACGCCCCGCGGCGACTACATCTGGAACCGCGGCTTCAACCTTCTGGTGCTCGACGCCCACGGCCGCCCGGCACACTACTGCAAGTGCCGCCGCCCCGACGACGAAGCCCTGGCCCACGAAACACGCGTGCGCGAAGTGCTCGCGCGCGACCCTGCGCTCGCGGCGATCGTGCCGTCCACCCGAGGCGTCGCGTCCGGTGCCATCCAGATCCAGGTCAGCCGTCACGTGCCGGGCGAGTCGTTCAGCCGCGCGGTCGCGCTGCTCTCGACCCGCCGGTGGGAGCGGGCGGTGGGCGAGATCCTCGCCGCGGTTGAGCGCGTGACCGCGCGCGCGGCGGAGCTCATGCCGCAGCTCGCGGCGCCGGCGGGCGGCGTGGCGCTCGCTGACGAAGCGGCATGGGCGCTGGAGCACCTCGGGAACGCCGGCGTGCCGCCCGAGGCGGTGGGGCGTCTGGCCCGGGTCCTGGAGCAGGCCGGGCGCGCGCCGGGCTTCCCGCAGCACGGCGACCTGTGGCCGGGCAACATCGTCCGGTACGGCGGCTCGTGGTGGTTGCTCGACTTCGAGATGTTCGGGCGGATCCGCATACCGCTCTACGACGCGTTTCACCTGGTGCGCACGTCGTGGCACCTGCGTCCGGGCGGCGCACTCCCCCTGCTGGCCTTGCTGCGCGATCGGGTCGCGGGCCCGTCCAGCCGCAGCGTGCTCAGCGCTGCCGCCCGCCGGGCGGGCCTTTCCCGGGCGCAGCTCGGTGGCGCCTTCGTGGCCTACCTCGTGGACATCGCCGCCCGTCTGCATCGGCGCGGCATGCCGAGCGCCTATTGGCTGCCGTATGTGGCCGGCCTGCAACGGCTCGACGACGACCTCGCCGCCCCGACGCCCCTCGAAGACCTGGTGCCGCTCTGACCTGACGGGCAGCGGCGCGGTCCCGTGACGATGGGGCCGGCCGGAAGCGCCGCTACGGAGTCGGAACGCCCAGACCGAGAATGGCACCCGCCTCGCCGACGGTGGCGAACCGGACGGACGCCATCGCCTCCAGACCCTCGAAGTAGGCGCCGAGCTTCGCATACAGGCGCTGGACGTCGGGCGTGGTGCGCGCGAACGGGCTGAGCCCCGGGCGAAGCGACGAGCTGTGGATGAACAGGTGCACGTGCCGGACACCGAGCGCGATCAGGTGGCGGGTGAGCAGGAGCATCTCGGAGAGACTGTTCGTTTCCGGGCTCAGCGTAATCGGGCGCACCAGTCGCAGACCCGCCGCGAACTTGATGGCGCCGAGCCGCCGCAGCGTTCGGGATTCGAGCGCGCGCATCGCGCCAGCCCAGACCGCAAACGGACGCCGGCTGTACCCGCACGACACCGGGATTTCGAGCAGCGGGCCGCGCAGCGCCGGCAGTCGCACGTCCGAGCGGCAGTCCAGCCAGTAGGCGTCGAGTGGGGCCCCGATGAAATCCGGCCCATTGTCCGTGTTGACCCACGAGACGTACGGCGTGACGCTGGAATCGAACGCATAGCCGCACGCGGCGGCGGCGGCGGCCGTGGCGGCCCCGAACCCGAACCGGCCGGCCCGGAACGACCGGGGCGCCGACCCGAGGACCTCGCGCAGCCTCGCAGTCAGGGTCTCAAGCTTGGCACGCTGCAGGGGCGGCGGGAGGTTGAGCAGCATCGTGGCGCTCGGCACCGCGGGCTCGTCCACCGGCGGCGTGCGCCACGGATGCAGGTGGGCTCCGACCTCGGCCCGGCCCGACGCGTGGAGCGCCCGCAGCGTGTCGGCGGAGAAGCCCGGGGCCGCCACGTCGTACGTTGTGAAGTAGGTCGGGCGTACGCCGAACGACTCCAGGAACCGCTGGAGCACCGGCAGCTCGCGGATGTTCTCAACCGTCACCGGGCCCCGGGTTGGCAGCCAGTTATCCTCTTCGGTGTCAATGGAGACGATCGCCAGGGTGGCGGGCGGGCTCACCGCGCGCTCCGGTTCGGCGCCATCAAGAGCCACCGGTCGGCCGGCGGACCGGGACTTGCGGGAGTCATTGGGGAGGGCTCGTTTTTGGGACCCGTCGCGCGGTGCGACCAACGATGGGTACAGGTCCGCCATGGGGCAAGTCCGCCGTGCTGCCTCGGCCAAGCGCGTCTTCGACGGAGGTCACCGAACGGTGCGGATCGTCGTGTTCACCGCCAACCCGGGACTCGATCGGTCCGTGTGGTGGTCCATCGTGCAGGACACACCGGGGCTCACGCACGTCCTCGTCTGTCGGAAGGTCTTTTCGCCGCATCCGCGGGACGTGTGGCGCCGGTTCCGGCGCAACGTCCGCAAACACGGGCTGATCTTCATCCCGTTCCGCACCGGCCTGCTCGCCGGAACGCTGGTGCGCCGGCTCGTGTCTCGGCCCGCGCCCGCACCACCGGTCGCGGCTTCGGCGCCGTGCGAGGAGATCGAGGCGCTCGACCTCAACGCGCCCGACGTCGTGGCGCGGGTGGCCGCGTGGGGAGCGGACCTCGGACTGTCGCTCGGCGCGCCGGTTCTGAGGCGGCCGTTGTTCGGGCTGCCCCGGCTCGGCACGATCAACCTCCATCTTGGCAAGGTTCCGGACTACCGCGGCGCGCCGCCGGGATTCTGGGAGCTGTGGACCGACGCGGATGAGATCGGCGCCACCATCCACATGGTGGACGACGGGCTGGACACGGGCCCGGTGCTGGAACAGCTCGTGGCGCCGCTCTATCGCGACGATACGCCGTCCGTGGCCCTGGCGCGCGCCGAGGAGCTGGGCCGGATCGCGCTCGCTCGGGTGCTCGAGCGCGCGTCACGCGGCGACGTCGCGGCGGCGGCGCAACCGGGCGGCGGCCGGACGTTCCGGTTCCCGACCGTCACCCAGCACCTGCGGCTCGCGCTGCGCGTCGCGGCGCGCCGGGCCGCGCGCCGGTGGGGCCGACCGTCGTACGGGCCCAAGGTGATCGGGACGTTCCTGGCGCTGTACGTGCTGCGCCCGGTGCGCGACCTGTGGTGGAGCCTGCGGCGCCGCCACCCGGTGCGCGTCTTCAACTTCCACCGCGTGACGTTCCTGTGCCGGGATGGGATGACGGTTCCGCCGCCGGTCTGCCACCGGCAGGTGGAGTACGTGCGCCGGACCCACGACGTCGTATCGCTGGAGCGCGCGCTCGAGCTGCTCGGCTCCGGGGCGCGGCTGCGCAGGCCCGCGGCGGTGCTCACGTTCGACGACGGGTACCGCAGCGTGTACGACGCCGCGCGTCCGGCGTTCGCGTCGCTCGGCGTCGCCGGGTGCTGCTTCCTCTCGACCGATCTGGTGAGCACCGACCGCCGGTTCGGGCACGACGCGGACAGCCCGGTGCGCCAGCACCTGGGCGTGATGACATGGGGGGAGGTCGCCGAGCTGCGCGCGGCCGGCTGGAGCTTCGGGGCGCACGGCGCGACGCACGCGCGGCTCTCGGCCTGCGACGCCGATGCCCTGCGCTACGAGCTCGAGGCGCCTCTCGCAGCGCTCCGCTCGAGGCTCGGGCTGGAGCGCGTCTCCTTGGCGTACCCGTTCGGCGGCCGGGCCGACATCACGCCCGAGGCGCTGGCGCTCGCCCGCGCGCGCGGCTACACGGCGTGCCTGTCCGACTTCGGCGGCCAGAACACGCCCCCGGCCGACCCGTTCGCGCTGCGGCGCATCGAGCTCGGCGGCGACCACGACACGCTGATGTGGAAGGCGCGGGTCTGCGGGATCGACTTCGGCGCCTGGCGCGATGAGCGCGCCTGGCGGGCCGCTCAGTCCCGGCGCGGCAACAGCTCCGCGTAGACCGCCGCCATGTCGGCCGCGATCGTGGCGCGGTCGAACCGGCCGGCGAGGCTCTGCCGCCCGCGCTCGCCCATCGCGCGCCCGCGATCCGGGAGCGCGAGCACCTCGCCCAGCGCCTCCGCGAACGCGCCGGCGGTCAGCGGCCACACCGCCCGACCCACCTCGGCCGACGTCACGATCTCGGTCACGCCGCCGATGGCACTGGCGACGACCGGCACGCCAGCCGCCATGGCCTCGACGACGGCGCGACCGAATGTCTCGCCGCGAGTGGGCAGCACAAACACGTCGGCGCTCGCCAACAGATCCGGCACGTCCGGGCGCGCGCCGAGGAAATGGACGTGACCCCCGAGGGGCGGTGCCGCCGCCAACTCGGTCATTTCCGCCGCGAACCGCTCCCGCCCCTCCCCCACTCGGCCCGCCACGACCACGTGCAGCTCGGGCCAGCGCGCCAGGAGCGTCCGCGTCGCGTCGAGCAGGAGGTCAATGCCCTTGCCGTGGCGGACCTGCGCGACGCACAGCACCAGGATCGCGTTCGCGGGCAGCCCGAGCCGGTCGCGGATGGAGCGCCCCGTCTGATACAGCTCGAGGTCCACCGCATCGTACACGACCCGGCTCTTGTGGGCGACGCGATGCAGGCCCGCCACGGCGTCGCGCTGGGAGCGCGAGCAGAAGATCACCCGGCTCGCCGCGAAGCGGTGCAGGTTCTGGACGTGAATCGTCTCGGGCAGCCGCGGGTGCAGCACGACCCGCACGGCCGCGAGCGCGGCGCCGAGCACCAGATCCAGGTTCCAGCCCAGCTCGTTGACGTGGAGGATCTGGATGTCGTGGGTCCGCAGCCACGCCGCCTGCTCCCGCACCTGGCGCACGGCGGCCACGGGCCGCCGATAGGTGATCGGCCGCACCTCGCCCCGGAGGATCTCGACGCCATCGGCGCGCAACGCGTCCACCAGCGGCCCCTCGCCCGTGGCCAGAAACAGGGGACGGAACCGCCGGCGGTCGAGGATGTGAATCAGATTCGCGAGGGAGCGCGGCGAACCCGTGTCGAACTGCTGCCCGGCGTAGTAGTAGAGGACCTGGGCCGGCCCCGCGTCGGTGGGCACGTCAACTCCGCAGTTCGGCGAGCGCCGCGCGCGGCGAGTGCAGCGCCTGGCGCACGAACCGGCGATCCGCGTCGGTCAGGATGCCGCCAGCCCAGACGCCGCCGGCGTACGCCGCGAGCAGGCCCGCCTTGGCGGCGAGGGCGACGGGCAGCGGCCAGCGCGGCACGAACTGCGCGAACAGCACCACCGCCACGGCGACCGCCAGCAGGCGCACGACCGGGGCCCAGCGATAGGCCACCGGCCACAGCCGCTGGGACGCGCGGTAGGTCATGAACGCCATCGTGAGAAACGACACCGCGGCGACGAGCGCCGCTCCCATCGGGCCCAGCCGCGGGATCAGCAGCGCGTTACCGCCGAGCGAGACCAGCGCGCCCGCCCAGGTGGCGGTGGTGATGAGCTCCGTGCGCTCGGCGATGAACAGGCCCACGTTGAAGAACCCGGTCCACGACTGGGCGAGATACGCCACGAGCACCAGCGGCACCACGGCGGCGGCACCGTAATACGGCGGCGTCGCCATCACCCGCAGAAACTCGGCCACGAACAACGCGAGCCCGACGGCCATCGTCACGAGCAGGAGGTTGAGATAGAGGAACGCACGCGTGTAGAGGACGTCGCGGTCCGGCCGTTTGGCGATCTCGAACCGCATGGGCTCCCACACGTTGTTGAACGGCGAGTACCCGATGGTCGCGAGCAGGAACCCGAACTGATAGCCGAGCCCGTACACGCCGACGGTCGTCGTGCCCGCGGCCACCCGCAGGAACCAGCGGTCGCCGTACGTCTGCACGAACTTCGCCAGCTGCGTGCCGATGAACGGCAGACCGAGCCGGACGATGTCCCGCACCGCCGCACGGCTGGGCCGTATTCCGGCCTGCCGCACCAGGTCGCCGCACAGCCACAGGCCGGTGAGGGCGTTCGCGGCCAGCGTCGACAGGAGGACGCCCTTCGCCCCCAGCCGGAATCCGATCAGCAGCACGATGTTGAGCACGACCTGGATCAGCAGCTTCGCCACGTTGGCCGCGACGAACGCCCCGGATCGCTCGGAGAGCTGCAGGGCCGCCATCGGCACGATGGTGAGGCTCTGCAGGGCGAGGCTGGTGGCCGCGATGCGGACGAGGTCCGCCTGCTCGGGCGTGCCGAACACGGCGCGGGACACGAGCGGCGCCGCGGCCACCGTGAGCCCGCCGGCCACCACGAACGCACCGCCGACCACCGCGAAGGCGCTCGCCAGCACCGCGCGGCGCTCCGCCTCCGCCGTGGCCCGGTGATACAGGTGGAACACCCCGGCGGCCAGCCGTGCCCCGGCGACGATCGCGATGACCTCGAGCGCCATGTCGAGCAGCGCCAGGACACCGTAATCGAAGGGCGTCATGTAACGCGTGTAGATCGGCAGCATGAAAAACGCCACGGCCTTGCCGAGCAGCGCGCCCACCGCGTACACGGCGCCGTGGCGGCCGAGGCGCGCGAAGCGGAACCCGCTCACGGAATGCCCCGGACGATCCGCGGACCCAGCGCCGTAGCCAGGCCGACCGGCAGGCGTTTCCAGATCCGCGGACCCCACCGGTACGCGGCATCGTCGGGCGAGGGCGTCTTCGCCAGGCCGTCGCGGGAGCGGTGGTACCAGTGCAGCGGCACGTCGCGACCGCCCCACTGTTGCTTGAACCGGTGCGTGCCGCTGCCCGGCGTGCAGCGCCCGAAGTTGAACGCGGTGAGCCCCTCCCTCGCGGCGCGCTCGATGAAGGCCCAATAGAGCAGCATGTTTGGCGCGAGCGAGCCGTAGGCGAGCAGCGAGGAGGCCCAGGTCATCTCGAACTCGCCGCCCCACCGGAACCCCGCGCCGCCCGCGATCGGCCGGCCGCCGAGCCAGGCGCAGGCGAACCAGGCGTCGTCGGGGAACGCCGCGGCGATGGCGGTGAACCATCGCTTCGGTTGTGCGGGGGTGCCGAGGTCGCGCATGTGCCGCGCGAACACCTCGTAGAACGGCGCCACCTGGTCGGCCCCGAACACCACCGTGACGCCTTCCTTCTGGGGCTTCCGGACCTGGCTGCGCAGCTTCGCCTTGAACCCGCCGAAGACCTTGTCCGGATCGCCGGGCACGAGGTCCAGGACCACGCTGATCTTGCGGTGGGATACCGGCAGATCGATCGGCAGCGGCCTCGAGCTGCGCAGCTCGAGGAGCCCGGCGCCCGTCGCCCCGGCGAGCGCCTCAGCGTGGGCCGCGAGGGCTCGTACGGCGTCGTCCGACCCGAGCGGGCCGCCGTAATTGACGAACGGCATGGAAACCAGGAAGCGCCCGAAGACGAGGCTGCGCACCTCGACCAGCGGCAGCACACCGGCGAGGCGCCCGTCCGGCCCGCGGGCCGCGAGCGCGTGGCACCGGTGGGCGTGCACGCGACCGATGACGTTGAGCCAGCCGTGGAAGTGGAAATGGGTCCAGCCGGCCCCGGTGCGCACGAAGGCGTCCCATTCGGCGGGCGGCCCCGTGAACGCTTCGACGGAGCTCACCGCGCGGCCGTCAGCTCCGCGATGGCCGCGCCCGTGCCGCCGCCGGCGAGGTCGAGCCCATCGGCGATGGCGGTGAAGCGGAACGTGGACAGCAGGCGCTCGAGCCGTGCGAACGTGCGCGATAGCCCGCCGTAGTGTCTCAGCCGCGTGGACCACGGCACCGCGTACACCGGTTGCGCGGGATCGATCTCCCACGGGTGCAGGTAGAACGTCGCGGGCCGGCCGCGGCGGCCGGCCTGACGCAGGGCCGCGTGCACCAGGGCCTCGGGCAGCAATCGGAAATACGCGCCGCCGGCGGCCGGCAGGTTCACGCCGAGCAGCCGCAGCGTGGCCGGCGGAACCTCCGCCAGCCGCCCGGCGGCCCGCGAGAGCCAGTACGGATCGCGGTAACCGCGGGCGTAGCCGTAGCCGGGCCGGTGAATGGGAAACAGGCTCGAATCGTAGCGGTAGCCCTCTTCGATGAGCACGTCGAGCGCCCATTCCCGTCCCGCAACGATGGAGTAGCTCGGAGCGCGATAGCCGAGCACGGGGCGGCCGGCCAGTTCCTCGAGCACCGCTTTCGACCGGCGCACCTGGTCACGGAATCGGTCGGGCGTGAGGTCGGTGACTTTTGCGTGGTCCCAACCGTGCGACGCCACTTCGTGCCCGCGCGCGGCGATCGCGCGGATCAACGCCGGCTGCCGTTCGGCCACCCAGCCGAGGCAGAAAAACGAGCCGTGCGCGGTGTGGGCGTCTAGGAGGTCGAGCAACCGCGCCACGCTGCTCGCGACCCGGGTCTCCTCCGTCTCCCAGCGCGATCGGGCCACGTAGGGGGCCAGCGCGGCCACCTGGAAGTGTTCCTCGACGTCGACGGTGAAGAAGTGGGTCACGGGCATCGGTGGGGTAAGGTAGCAAAAAGGGGGCCCGGCATCACCGGGCCCCCGAAATCGTGCTGAGAACGCCGACGCTCAGGCGCTCTCGACGTCCGTGCCCTTGCGGCGGCGGAAGATGCCGACGCCACCCATGCCGGCCAGACCCGTACCAAGCAGGATCATCGTCATCGGCTCCGGCGTCACCATGCTGCACAGCGCCCGCGGCGAGTTCGGCCCCGACGAGGCGCTCTCGCACTCGCTGCCGCCCGGCCCGTTTGCCCAGCGCGTGGTAATCCAGGCCACCTCGGCGTTGTGTGCAGACCAGTTGTTGGTCGTCGTGAAGGAGAAGATCACGAAGCCGCCGCCGCAGGTGATGAACCGCTCAGAGGGCGTGGGCATCGCGTTGTTGCAACCCTGAATCCCGCCCTCGTCCGGCGAGCCGTTCGGCTGCCCTGTGGCCACGTCCAGCTCGATCAGGCCGCCGATGGCGCCGGGCTGGCGCAGGTTCCAGCGGCCCCACGGGCTGCCGACCCACGACGTGCCCGCCGCCTGCGAGACCACGAGGCCGCTCGCGCCCGTCACCGACGGCGCGACCAGGCCAATGCGGCGGATGATCGAGCCGCCGGTGTTGTCCGGGATCCACGAGGCGAAGCCCTGGAGGTTGCGGACCCACAGCTGCACACTGGTCCCGCCGCCCGACAGCGCCGTCGTGTAGATCTGGATGCTCACGCAGGATCTGATCGCACCCGGCGAGCACCGGAACGAGAAGTCCTTGAAGTCGGCGGCGCGCAGCGATGCGGCGCTGCCCACGGACAAGAATGCGGCACCAGCCAGAACTCGAGAGAGTCTCATGTCGCGGCTCCTTTGACTGTTGCCCTGACCCGTCGGGCCGTCCACAGCCCCAGAGTCACGTAAGCGAAGACGTACACGAACGCCGAGATCATTGTTTTGGCCATCGCCTTCGCGATGGTCTGCTGCATGTTCGGGTTGACGGCCCGCCACACGACCGGCATGTCCAGCGCGAACACCACCGCCAGCAGGGTCAGGCCGACCGCCACCAGCAGCAGCACAGCCGCCATCAGCCGCATCGCGCCGACCCACCCCCGCCCCACCGCCGCCACCGTCATCGTCGCCAAGCCGATGGTGCCGAGTGGCAGCCCCTCGAACACCCCGGAGATCGTGCCGAACTCCCAGTCGATGCTGGCCCACGCCGAGGGGTAGAACAACAGCAGCACGTCCAGCCACCCCACCGCCGCGAGCGTCACCCCGAGAACGAACGCCATTCCAAGCGCGCTTACCGGCTGAGGCACAGGACCCGTAGGTCCCCCGTCCCCTACGACTATACGGTCTTTCACTCACGAACCTCTCGCACGAGTCAAGCCACGGTGGTCAACCGGCTGGCTCCAAGCTAACACCTTGTGTCACAACGAGCTAGACGCCTTCGACTGCTGCCACCGCCCAACGCCCTGTAACAGGGCTCATACAACTGTAGCGCCGCCGCGTCAGCCGGCCTGCGATACCTCCGGCTTGCCGACCCCTTACAACTGGAACAAATCGGTCGTGGAGCGGGGCTTGAGGCGCCAGACGTTTGGCGTCGCGGTCGGCACCAGCAGGCCGACGATGCGGTACGAGTTCCCCGGCGTATAGACGTTGCGGGCGGAGGCAGGGCTGAACTGCGGCACGGAAGCGGCGTCGAGCAGAACCTCGAGCGGGCCCGACCCATCGTCCACGAAGAGCCGCCAGTCGCCACCTATGGCGAGCGTATCGCTAACGAGGGCGCTATCGATACGGACCTCCTGCGCGTCGCGCGTCGCGGCGGCTGCGCTCGCGGCCTGCGCGGTCGTGAGCGTCGGCGCCGTCCGCGGCTGGCCCGACCCGAACTGCAAGACGACGCTGGTGAGCTCGAGCGTGGGCTGATTGGCGCGGCGGAACGTCGTGCCGCGTATCCGCAGGCTGTCGTTGGCACCAATCCCGGGCGTGATCACGCGAGCCAGCCGGAGCGCGCCGGAGCTGTCCTGGAAGTGCACGGTGGTGTCGCGGAAGTTGCCGACGTTGTTGAGCGCGACACCCACGACGAAGACCTTCCGCCCCGTGGGCAACGCACGCGCCTGCACGATGGTCACGTGCGGGTAGCCAAGCAAGAGATCCACACGCACGGAGTCGCCCGGCTGCACGGTCACACGAGTCGTATCGATGCGGGCGACTACGACAGTGTCGCTGAACGGCGTCATGTCCACTACGACGTCGTACGTGCCCACTGGCACGACTATTCCGTAGAGCCCGGTCCCCTGAGAAGCCGCACCGGCGACGCTGTCGCCCAAGACCACCAGCTTGATCCGGACGTTCAAGAGCGACGTGTCGCCTTGGCTGAACCCTCGCGAACCGTCGACGTCTTGGGAAACGAATCCGAAGACCACGCCCGTGCCGCCAACGCTCGCCACGCGGTCCTCGCCCGCGTTGCTGCACGCGAGCACGAGGGCGGCGCCCGCCGCGGTCAGCCCGGCCGCCAGCCACCGGCGGCGCATCAGTGGCTCACCCGCAGGCCGACGCGCCACGTCGCGCCGAGGTTCCGCCGCACCAGGGGCAGGCCGAAGTTCGGGTTGGCCACCAGCGGCACGGTGTACCTGGTGATGCCGCCGGTGGTCGAGGTCGTGATGGTCCCGCTCCGATCCACGACGTAGAGCGCGCGGTCCACGATCGCACGGTCGGGATCCAGCACACCGAGTCCGTCCACCACCAGCTCCGTTTCCGCGCCGCCCATCCGGAACAGCCGGAACGCGGCGCGGATGTCGAGGTCCGACACGCCGGGCTCGCGGCAACTGTTGCGCTCGGCGAAGCGCCCGATCTGCCGGCGCAGGCAGTCGGACGCGGCGATCACGGCGGCGGCGCCGGCCACGGAGTCGCTGACGAACGCGGGGTCGTTGCGGTCGGAGCCGTCGCCGTTCGCATCCACGCCGTCGCGGGAGCCCGGGGTGAACGGCAGCCCCGAGCGCCACCGCCACAGCACGGCCAGGCGCATGCCCGACCGGCCGGCGAATCGCAGCTCGGTGCCGAGCGTCACGCGGTGCGGCGCGTCGAAGTCCGACCGGCCGCGCGCCCACTCGGCGCCGCCGACGGTGTCGGCGAAGGGCAGCACGGTGCCCTGCGCGGTGCCGTCGCGGGCGCCGAACCAGTTGTCGGTCGTGCGCGAGAAGGTGTAGCGCGCCATCAGGCTGAGGCCGCGCGCCGCCTCGCGCTCGAGCTGCACCGAAAGGCCATAGTAGTCGGACGCACCCGTCGGCTCGAGCGCGCTCACGGCGTCGAAGGCCGTGAAGCGCCGGTTGGTCCCCGGCATCGGGCCGAGCACCGCTCCCGACTGGGCGAGCGTGCCGTAGACGGAGCGCCCGAACTGATCGCGGCGGGTCACCACCGGCAGGTTGAGCTCGCGGCGGCGGGGCAGGAAGTCTGTGTGCCGGTACGCGCCGCTCACCCGCGCGACCGTGCGGCCGAACGACCGCGTGATCCCGGCGGCCAGCCGGCCGTGGCGTGGCGGCTGGTAGGACGGCCCGAGCAGCGACAGCGCCTCGCCGCGCACCGGTGCCGACGCGGAGTCCGGCAGGTTCGGCCACGCGTTCAGCGCGCCCAGGGCCCGCCGCACCCGGACCCCGCCCGCCAGCGTCAGGATCTCCGCCATCAGGCCAGGGTCGGTGCCGTCGTGGTGCAGGGCCGCTTCGACCTCGACGCGCCACTCGCGTCGCGGGCCGGCCGACCACGACAGTCCCGCGCGCGGAGCGACGCGCAGCCGCGCGCGGGGCAGCGCGGCGTTGTCGATCCCGGTGGCCTGAAGCCACCCGGCGTTCTGCCGCACGTCGGCGGTCGGCAGCGCTTCGCGCGCGCCGTGGAGGCCGAGCGCGATCTCGAGATCGGCCGAGGGACGCAGCAGCCCCTGGAGGAACAGGGTGAAGTCGCGGACGGCGAAGCTGGACAGCGGCGCAAGGCCGACCGTCTGGCGGAACGCGCCGGTCCGCTGCGCGAGCTCGATGGGGCCGGAGAACGTGAAGGTGCCGTTCCGGTCGTCGGCGTAGGTCTGGTCGTGGTTGGTGAAGCCGAGCGCGAGGCCGATCTTCGCCTCGTGCGCGCCGAGGCGCACGTGGACCGTCTCGGCGACGCGGACCGTGGAGCGGGTGAAGCGGCCCGGCGTCGTCGCCGCGGCGCCGAGCGAGAGGCCGGGCTCGACCATCCGCGTGAGCGGCAGCGGCGCCGCGACGTACTCGTGGCGGCCGGCGTCCACGGCCACGCGCAGCTCGCTCGCGGCGCGCGAGCCCAGGGTCGAGGTCAGCGCCACCGTGGCCGACAGCTCCGTGGCTTCGAGCGAGCTGCCCACGGCGGGCGCGGCGTATTCGCCGAGCTCCGGCTCGCGGATGCGCGCGGTGCCCGCGCTGGCGCGAAGCGACACCTGGTGGGCCTGCGCGATCTGCCAGTCGAGGCGCCCGAACGCGGAGGCCAGCTCGGTGCGGTCCCGTACCGGTCGCAGGTAGGCGCTCGCGTCGGTCGCGAAGGAATCGCGCGCCACGGTGTCGAGCGCGAATGCGATCGAGTCGGACCGCCACGGCGCCGGGAGATCGTGCTCCAGCCGCCGATACGCGACCCCGATGGCGAAGTGGGCGGTGTCGTTGACGATCGGCCCGGACAGCACCGCCACCGCGCGCGGGCCGGCGCCGGAGTAGTCCAGGCCCGCCCGGAGCCCGAGCGTGCGCGATCCGCGCAGCGTCGCCAGCGACAGCACGCCGCCGCCGGCCCCGGGCCATTCGGCGTCGCGGCCGCCGCCGAGCATCTCCGCGCCGGCCAGCGAGGCGGGCACGAAGGTGAGCCCGTCGAGCACCGCGCCGGCCAGGCGCGGGTGACGCGGGCTCGAGCGGACGACCCCGTCCACCGCGATCGCGCCGAGCCGGCCCGGCAACCCCTCGTATCCGAGGTCGGGGCCCGCCCCCGGGAGCAGCGATGCGGCGGCTGTAGCCAGCTCCCGCGGGTCGGCGAGGTCGGAAAGACCCGACGACGCGAGTGCCGCGCCGAGGGTCCCGCCCGCCGGGGCGCCGCGGAAGAGCACCGTGTCGATCGCCATGGTGCCGGTGCCTGCGGTCTCGAGCCGCACCGCGACGCGAAGCATCGCGCCCGCGTGGACGGGCACGCCGACGACGCGCTGCACCCGGAAGCCCAGCCGCTCAGCCGTCAGGTCGTACTCGCCCGGCGGCAACGCGAGAAAGCGGAACGCGCCCTCGAGGCGGGTGCGGGCGGTGCGGCGCACGCCGGTGGTGCGGTCGATGAGCGTCAGCGTGGTTTCGCCGAGCCGGTCGCCACTGGCGGCGCGTACGTCGCCGGCCACCGAGCCCGCGCTCAGGCTCTGCGCGCCGGCGCGCACGAGCGGGGCCGCGCACAGCAGCGCGGCGAGCAGTGGGGCGATCGGCGGACGGGGGAGTGGACGGCGCGTCGGCACAACGGTCAGGAGCGGCTCCCGGCGGGGGGGGTTCGGGCGTCCGAACGTATAGCGGGCCTCACGCGAGGATGCAATCTCCGCGCCGCGTCGCCCGATTCTCTGGCGGCCCCGCCATCGGCCCGCTACGCTACGTGCGTGTCGACGCCCGTCTGGCCCACGCACGCCGCGCCCCCGCCGCTACGCGCCGACGACGTGCATGTGTGGGCAGTCGACCGGGACGCCGACGCGGGCGACAACGGCATGCTCTCGCCCCCGGAACGCGCGAGGCGGGAAGCGTTCCGCTTCGCGCGCGATAGGTTGCGCTACGCCACCAGCCACGCCGCTCTGTACCGGCTCCTGGGCGCCTACCTCGGGTGCGCACCCGAAGCGGTTCGGCTCATCACCGGGCAGTGGGGTAAGCCCGCGCTCGACCCCCGGACACACTCGAACCCCGTGTGGTTCAACATGGCCGCCAGCGGACCCTTGGCCCTGATCGCGGTGACCCGCGCGGCGGAAGTCGGCGTGGATCTCGAGGAGCTGGCGCCCTTCCCGGACCTGAGCGAGGTAGCAGCCGACCACTTCAGCCCCGAAGAGCGCGCCGCAATAGCCGCCGCGACCGGAGCGCAGCGACTCGCCACATTCTACCGCTGCTGGACCCGCAAGGAGGCGTACCTCAAGGCCCTGGGTGTCGGACTCCGCCAACCCCTGCACCGCTTCGCGGTGTCCGCGGACTCCCGATCCACGGCGTCGCTCATCCATGTTGACAGCGACCCCGCCGAGGGAGCGCAGTGGTCTATCATCCACCTTGAGCCGCGGGTGGCCTTCGTGGGGGCAGTTGCCTGCCGAGCGCGGACCGTCCGGGTCGGCACGTTCGCGGCCGCGGCCCCAACCGCCGTTCGGTGACGCATCGTCCCGCCGCCATCGTGGCGTAGGCGCAACAGCACCAGCGGCGTTCCCATCGGTCCTGCCACGGAGCAGGCGTCGCCTCGTTGGCGCCAAGCCGCTGTCATGACAGGGGTTGTGGTGGAGGATCGCACCCCAGAACGAGCGTCAGCGGACCCTCGGGCTGGGCCGGGTCGGTAGGTGACCGGGGGCACAGGCGGTGCACCATTGCGAGGCGTTTTCGCGCGATTAGCGCTTGCTGGTTGAGACCTCTAGCTTGCGAGGTTCCCGACCCCTTCGATCGCGGTGCCGCGGGAGGATACCGAAACCGGCATGGCCGCCCAATCCGTCCTGGATGTCTTTCCGCTGACGCCGATTCAGCAGGGCATGCTCTTCCACTATCTGCGCGACCCTCGATCCGGCGTGGATTTCGAGCAGATCGTGGGCACGTTGGACGAGCGGGTGAACCCTCGGCTGCTCGAGCGCGCCTGGAACGCGACGGCGCAGCGCCACGGTGCGCTGCGCTGTCGCCTGCGCTGGGAGGGCGTCGCGGCTCCGGTGCAGGAGGTGCTGGCCGAGGCCCCGCTGACCGTGGTCGTCGCGGACTGGCGCGAGACGGCAGCCGACGAGCGGGAGCAGCGGTTCGCGCGCTGGCTGGAGGAAGACCGGGCGCGTGGCACGCGGCTGGACGAGGCGCCGCTGCACCGGCTCACGCTGTTGCAGTTCGGCCCGGAGGCCTGGCGCCTAGTGTGGAGCTTCCCGCACGTCGTGGTCGACGGGCGTTCCTTCGCGACGGTGCTGGACGACGTGTTCGCTTGTTACGACGCGCTGCGCGGTGGTCGGGCGCCGGCGACCGAGCCCGGGCCCCGCTTCGGTGCCCACGTCGAGTGGCTCCGGAGCCGGGAGCCGGCCGACGAGGAGTCGTTCTGGCGGCGCTACCTGCGCGGATTCTCCACCCCCACGCCGCTGCCGTTCGGGCGACCGGCCGACGCACCGCGCGGAGGGGGGGGGCCCCGCGGGGAGCGCGAGACCACGCTGAGCGAGCCGGACACGTCCGCGCTGCGGACTCTCGCCGAGCGGACCGGCGTCAGCCTCGGCACGGTGGTGCAGGGGGCTTGGGCGCTGGTGTTGAGCCGCGCGAGCTCCTGCCCCGAGGTGGTGTTCGGCGCCGCCCGGGCGGGCCGCAAGTCCTCGATTCCGGACGCCGACCGGATCGTCGGGACGTTCGTGAATACGCTGCCGCAGCGGGTCGTGGTGCCACCCGACGCGCCGCTCGCGGACTGGCTGCGTGAGCTGGGCGCCCGGCTGCGCGAGACCGCCGTGCGCGAGCACACGCCGCTGGTGGACATCCTGCGCTGGGCGGACGTCCGCTCGGGCACGCCCTTGTTCGAGACGCTCGTGGTCTACGACCACGCGTCGCTCGACCGCACGATGACCGGCCTCGGCCAGCACCATGCCCGGCGGCGGTTCCGGCTCCACGAGCGCACGAGCTACCCGCTCACGCTTTACGCCTACGGCGAGCCGTCGCTGCTGCTCCGCATCGCGCACGACGAGGCGCGGCTCGACAGCCCGGCTGCGGAGTGCGTGCTGCGGTGCCTGGCGACGGCGCTCCGGAGCATGCCCGGCCACGCCGACCGCCGCGTCGGCGACCTGCCGCTCGTGCCGGACGAGGAGCGGCGGAGCCTCGCGGCATGGAACGCGACCGCGCGAAACGTCCGCGCCTCGTGCGTGCACGACCTGGTGGCGGAGCAGGCCGCGCGGACGCCGCAGGCGGTCGCCGTCGTGAGCGCGGACCAGCGGCTCACCTATGCCGAGCTGGACGAGCGGTCGAACCGGTTGGCGCGCTACCTGCGCGGGCTCGGTGTCGGGCCGAACGTCCCGGTGGCGTTGGGCGTCGAGCGCTCGCTGGACATGGTGGTGGGGCTGCTGGGCATCCTGAAAGCGGGCGGCGCCTACGTGCCGCTGGACCCCGCGTATCCGGCCGAGCGGCTCCAGTTCTACCTCGAGGATTCGGGCGCGCCGGTGCTGCTCACGCAGCACCGGCTGGTGGGCGACGTGCCCCGTACGCCGGCGGCGCGTGTGGTGTGCCTCGACGCCGATTGGCCGGCGATCGCCGCGCAGCCCGCCGAGCCGCCGCTGCCCGCGGCGACTCCCGCCGACCTCGCGTACCTGATCTACACGTCGGGGTCCACCGGCCGGCCGAAGGGCGTGATGGTCGAGCACCGCAACGTGGTCAACTTTTTCTCCGCGATGGACGAGCGCCTCGGCGACACGGACCCGGGGACGTGGCTCGCCGTGACGAGCCTGTCGTTCGACATCTCGGTGCTCGAGCTGGTCTGGCCGCTGACGCGCGGATTCACCGTGGTGATCCACGCGGAGGAGGGGCGCTTCGAGGCGGCGCCGCTGCCGAATGCGCACCGGGGCGTCGCGTTCTCGCTCTTCTATTTCTCCGCCGACGAGCGCGGTCACGGCGCCGAGAAATACCGCCTGCTGCTGGACGGTGCGCGGTTCGCCGACGAGCACGGGTTCGCGGCGGTGTGGACGCCCGAGCGGCACTTCCACGCGTTCGGCGCGCTGTACCCCAACCCGGCGGTGACCGGCGCGGCCCTCGCGGCCATCACGGACCGGGTCCAGATCCGCGCCGGCAGCTGCGTGCTGCCGCTCCACCACCCGGTGCGCGTCGCGGAGGAGTGGGCGGTGGTGGACAACCTCTCGAACGGCCGCGTCGGGCTCTCGGTGGCGTCGGGATGGCAGCCGAACGACTTCGTGCTCCGTCCCGAGAACTTCGCAGACGCCCGGGCGGCGATGCAGCGCGACATCGAGACCGTGCGGAAGCTGTGGCGCGGCGAGACCGTCGTCTTCCCGGGGCCGCGCGGCGACGTCCCGGTCCGCACCATGCCGCGGCCCGTGCAGCCCGAGTTGCCCCTGTGGATCACGGCGGCCGGGACGCCCGCGACGTTCGAGGCGGCCGGCCGCCTCGGGGCCGGCGTGCTCACGCACCTGCTGGGTCAATCCATAGCCGACGTCGCGGCGAACGTGACGGCCTACCGCCGAGCCTGGAAGGAGGCGGGCCATCCCGGCGAGGGTTGCGTTTCGCTGATGCTCCACACGTTCGTGGGCGACGACGACGCGGCCGTCAAGACGCTGGTGAAGGAGCCGATGAAGCAGTACCTGCGCACCTCGCTGAGCCTGATCAAGGGCCACGCGCGGGACTGGTCGGCGTTCAAGAAACGCGCGGACGGCACCAGCCCGGGCGCCCTCGACATGGACGCGCTGACGCCCGAGGAGCTGGACGCGCTGCTCGACTATTCGTTCGAGCGCTACTACGAGACCAGCGGACTGTTCGGCACGCTGGAGACCTGCGCTCGGCTGGTGGACCGCCTCAAGGGCATCGGCGTGGACGACATCGCCTGCCTGATCGACTTTGGCGTCGCGCCCGAAACGGTACTCGCGCACCTGCCGCACCTGGACCGGCTGCGCCGCCGCGTCGGTGCGCCCCGGGCGGCGCCGGGTGACCACTCGATTCCCGCCCTGATCGCGCGGCACCGGGTGACGCACCTGCAATGCACGCCATCGATGGCGTCGGTGCTGCTCGCCGACCCGCGGGCGAAGGACGCGCTCCGGGACCTGCGAGTGCTGTGCATCGGCGGCGAGGCGTTCCCGGTGCAGCTGGCCGAGGAGCTGCGCCAGGCCGCGTCGGGCAACATCCTCAACATGTACGGACCCACCGAGACCACCATCTGGTCGACGAGCCACCGTCTCGACGGGCCGGTGGGACCCGGCGTGCCGATCGGGCGCCCGCTCGCGAACACGGAGCTCTACATCGTGGACGGGCACGGCGAGCCGGTGCCGATCGGCGCGGCGGGCGAGCTGCTGATCGGCGGGGCCGGAGTGGTCCGCGGCTATCACCGGCTGCCCGGGCCGACGGCCGACCGGTTCGTGCCCAACCGGTTTCGTGCCGACCACGGTTCGCGGCTCTACCGCACCGGCGACCTGGCGCGCTACCGCCCCGACGGCGCGCTGGAGTTCCTGGGCCGCCTCGACCAGCAGGTGAAGCTCCGGGGCTACCGGATCGAGCTGGGCGAGATCGAGGCGCGCATCGCCGAGCACGCCGGCGTGCGCGAGGTCGTGGTGATCGCGCGGGAAGACGCGCCGGGCGACACACGGCTCGTGGCATACGTCGTGCCGCGCGAGGCGGGGCGGGATCTGGCGGCGGAGCTGCGGGAGCAGTTGCAGCGGCAGCTGCCCGCCTACATGGTACCGGCGCACACGGTGATGCTCGCCGACCTCCCGCGCACGCCGAACCAGAAAGTGGACCGCAAGGCGCTGCCCGCGCCGGGAGCGGCCGCGGCGCCGGCCGGCGAAAGCCCGGCCGCGCAGCCCCAGACCGCGCTCGAGGAGACGATCGCGACGGCGTGGCGCGACGTGCTCAAGGTCCCGCACGTCGGCGTGCAGGACAACTTCTTCGACCTCGGCGGGCACTCGCTGCTGGCGGTCCAGGTGCACACGCGGCTGAAACAGCAGTTGGCGCGTGACCTGGCGATCACGGACCTGTTCCGGTTCCCGACCATCCGCGCGCTCGCCGGGCACCTCGGCCGCGCCGCAGACGACCCGGCGGCCGTGCGGGCGGGCACCGACCGCGCCGAGTCCCGCCGAGCCGGCCTGACCCGCCGCCAGGCGCGGCGCGCGAACTGAGGGGCGGATGGGCGCACGGGTCCCCGAGGGCTTCTCCGGCAACGAGATCGCCGTGATCGGCATGGCGGGTCGGTTCCCCGGCGCCGCCACGCTGGATGCGTTCTGGCGCAACCTGCAGGGCGGTGTCGAGTCGATCCGGGCGCTGAGCGACGAGGAGCTGCTCGCCGCCGGGGTGCCGCCCGCGTACCTCGCCGACCCCAACTACGTCAAGGTCGCTGCGAGCCTGGACGGGATCGAGCAGTGGGACGCCGGGTTCTGGGGCTTCACCCCGCTCGACGCATCCGTGATGGACCCGCAGCACCGCTTGTTCCTGGAATGCGCGTACGAAGCGCTGGAGCACGCGGGCCACGCGCCCGAGGCCTTTCCGGGCGCCATCGGCGTGTACGGGGGCTGCGGGATGCAGGCCTACCTGCCGTACAACCTGCTGCCGAACCGGAAGCTGATGGACTCGGCGGGCCTGTTCCTCGTCCGCCACACCGGCAACGACAAGGATTTCCTCGCCACCCGCGTCAGCTACGCGCTGAACCTCCGGGGCCCGAGCATCAACGTACAGACCGCCTGTTCCACTTCCCTGGTGGCGATCCACCTCGCCGCGCTGAGCCTGATCGGCGGCGAGTGCGACCTCGCGCTCGCCGGCGGGGTGACGATCGAGGTTCCGCACGGCCACGGCTACCACTATCGCGAGGGCGAGATCCTGTCGCCGGACGGGCACTGCCGGGCTTTCGACGCCGCGAGCCGGGGGACCGTGTTCGGCAGCGGCGCGGGCGTGGTCGTGCTGCGGCGGCTGGCCGACGCCCTGGCCGGCGGCGATACGGTGTACGCCGTGATCCGCGGCTCCGCCGTGAACAACGACGGGTCCCTGAAGGTGGGCTACCTGGCGCCGAGCGTGGACGGGCAGGCGGCCTCCGTCGTCGAGGCCCTCGGCGTCGCCGGGGTGTCGCCCGAGACGATCACCTATGTCGAGACGCACGGGACCGGCACCCCGGTCGGCGACCCGATCGAGGTCGCGGCGCTGACCCAGGCCTTTCGCAGCGGCACCGCCGCGACCGGGTTCTGCGGGATCGGCTCCCTCAAGACCAACATCGGCCACACGGACACCGCGGCGGGCGTGGCAAGCTTCATCAAGACGGTCCTGGCGCTGCGCCACCGCCAGCTGCCGCCGAGCCTGCACTACCGGTCGCCGAACCCGGTGATCGACTTCGCCGGCAGCCCCTTCTACCTCAGCGCGACCCTCAAGGATTGGCAGAGCGCGGGGCCGCGGCGCGCAGGCGTCAGCGCCCTCGGCGTAGGCGGGACCAATGCACACGTGATCCTGGAAGAGGCCCCGGCGCTCCCGCCGACCACGCCCTCGCGCCCGTTCCAACTCCTGCTGCACTCGGCCAAGTCACGAACCGCCCTCGACCGGATGAGTGCCGACCTCGCGGACCACCTGGTCGAACGCCCCGCCCTCGACCTGGCCGACGTCGCGTTCACCCTGCAGGTGGGCCGGCCCGCCCATCGCGAGCGCCGCGCGCTGGTCGCCCGGGACCGGGACGAAGCGCGCGCGCTGCTCGACTCGCTCGACAAGGACCGCGTGACGACCGCCACAGCGGCCGAGCAGGCCGGCGTGGCGTTCCTGTTCGCCGGCGGCGGCGCCCAGTACCCGCGCATGGGCGAAGGGCTGTATCGCGCCGAGCCGGTGTACCGCGAGACGGTGGACGAGGGCCTCGCGCAGCTCGCGCCGCTGGCGCCGTTCGACCTCAGAACGCTGCTCTACCCCGCGGCCGGCGACGAAGAACGGGCGCGAGCCGAGCTGGAGCGTCCGGCGGTCGCGCTCCCGGCGCTGTTTCTCACGCAGCTCGCCCTCGCGCGGCTGTGGATGTCGTGGGGCATCGTTCCCGCCACGATGATCGGGCACTCCATGGGCGAGTACACAGCCGCCTGCCTCGCCGGCGTGTTCTCGCTCACGGACGCGCTCGCGCTCGTCACGCTGCGGGGTCGGTTGTTCGAGACGATCCCGGCGGGCGGGATGCTCAGCGTGCCGCTCGCCGAGGCCGAGCTGCGGCCGCTGCTCGGCGCCGAGCTCGCGATCGCGGCGGTCAACGCCCCCGGGCTGTGTGTGGCATCCGGGCCCGCGCCGGCCATCGCCGCGCTGGAGCGCGTGCTGGCGGCCCGCGAGGTGGACGCGCGGCGGGTGCCCATCCACGTGGCCGCGCACTCGCCGATGCTCGAGCCGATCCTGGACGAGTTCGGTGCGTTCCTCCGCACCGTGACCATGCGGGCGCCGCAGCGGCCGTTCGTGTCGAACCTCACCGGCACCTGGATCACGGGCTCTGAAGCGACGGACCCCCAGTATTGGGTGCGGCACCTGCGGCACACGGTCCGTTTCGGCGACGGGGTGGGCCGGGTCCTCCAGGAGCCCAACGCCGTGCTGCTCGAGGTGGGGCCGGGTCGGGTGCTCGCCTCGCTCGCGAAGCAGCATCCGGGAGCCGCGACCCACACGATCGTCACCAGCCTGCCGCACCCGGATGAGGACGTGCCTGACGTGGCCAGCGTCCTGGGCGCCCTGGGGCGGATGTGGACCGCCGGCGTGCCCGTGGACTGGAAGGCGTTCTGGGCGCGCGAGACGCGGCGGCGCATCGCACTTCCCGCCTACCCTTGGGAGCGCCAGCGGTACTGGATCGATCCGCCCGCGGCCGGTGACGTAGCTGCGGAAGCGACAGCACCCGACCCGGCCCGCCGCACCGACATCGGGGCCTGGTTCCACCGCCCCGTCTGGCGGCAGGGCGCCCCGCCCGTCGCCTCCGCCGCGCGGCGCCGGGTGCTGGCGTTCGTGGACGACGCGTTCTCCGAGGCGCTCGCCGCGCGCCTCGCCGGCTCCCATGACGTGACCTGCGTGCGCCCCGGGGCCACGTTTGCGGCGACGCCGGCGGGCTACACGGTGCGCCTCTCGGTCGCCGACGACTACACGGCGCTGGTCACCGCGCTGCAACAGAGCGCGGCCGTGCCCGGAGAGATCGCGCACGCGTGGGCCCGCCCCGAGGGCGGCCTGGACACGGTCGCCGGCGACGAGGATCGGGCGTTCTTCTCCCTGCTCCACCTCGCGCAGGCGCTCGGGCGCGAGGACGTCACTGCTCCGATCCGGTTGACGGTCGTGACCCGCGGAATGCACAGCGTGGCGGGCGAGCCCCTCATCGGGCCGCTGCAGGCCGTGGCGCTCGGTCCGGTACGCGTCATTCCCCGGGAGCTGCCCAACGTTCGCTCGCGCGCGGTGGACCTGCCGGCCGCGGTCGAGGCCGGATCGCGGCAGGAGGCGCGCCTGCTCGACGCGCTCGTGGCCGAGATCGGCGGCGACGCGCCGGGCGAGACCGTCGCCTGGCGCGGCCGGGCCCGGTTCATCCAGGAGGTGGCGCCGGTGCGGCTGTCCGAGGGCCCGGCCCGGCTGCGCGAAGGCGGTGTCTACCTCGTGACCGGCGGGTTGGGCGGCATCGGCTATGTCGTGGCCGAGCACCTCGCCCGGAGCTTGAAGGCCCGGCTGGTCCTCGCCGGGCGCTCTGCGTCGCCGCGGCGACACAGCCGGCAGATCGAGGCGCTCGAGGCGCTCGGCGCGGAGGTGATGGTGGCGGCGATGGACGTGACCCACTCGGGCCAGGTCGCCGCCGTGGTGGCGAAGGCGCGTGAGCGGTTCGGCGCCGTGCACGGCGTGTTCCACGCCGCCGGCGTCCTCGACGACGCACCGTTGCTCACCAGAACCCGTGCGGCCGCCGACGCCGTCCTCGGACCGAAGGTGACGGGCACGCTCGCGCTCGACGCGGCGCTGGGGGGGGGCGGTCCGCTCGACTGCTTCGTACTGTTCTCGTCCGTCAGCTCTCTGGTCGGGCTGGCGGGACAGATTGACTATGCCGCGGCCAACGCGTTCCTCGACGCCTTCGCGCAGGCGCGCGCCGACCGGGACGGCACCGGCGCCATGGCGGTGGGCTGGAGCGCGTGGCGCGACGTCGGCATGGTTGCCCGGCTGGCCGCCGGTCCCGGGGGGCCGACCGCGGCGGGCCATCCCTGGCTCGGCCGGTGCGTGCGCGCCGCCGCGGGAGAGGAGCTGTTCGCCGTCGACCTGGCCACCACGACCCACTGGGTCCTGGACGAGCATCGGATCCGCGGCGGCCACGCCCTCATGCCGGGCACCGGCTACCTCGAGATCGTGCGGGCGGCGTTGGCTTCCCGGCCCGAGCCGCGGCCGCTCGAGATCCGGGACGTGGCGTTCGTCTCGCCGTTCGTGGTGGACGACGGCGTACCGCGCGAACTGCGCGTGCACCTGGATCGCGGCACGGGCCAGGTCGTGATCGCCGGCCGCGCCACCGGCGAGCAGGACGAGGCGTTCTGGCAGGAGCACGTCACCGCGAGCGCGCGCTACGTCGAGGAGCCGCGCCCCGCGCCGCTCGACCTCGCCGCCGTGCGAGCCCGGTGCCGGCGGGTCGAGCGCCCGGACGCGGCGCAGCACCCGCACCTGCGATTCGGCCCGCGGTGGGGGAGCGTGCAGCAGGTCGCCTACGGCGAGACAGAAGCGCTCGCCGACCTCGAGCTGCCCGGCGCCTTCCGCGACGATGTCGCGACCCTCACGCTGCACCCGGCGATCCTCGACCAGGCCACCGCCTGCGCCCAGGCCCTGGTGCCCGGGTTCGACCCGGCCGCGGATTTCTACGTGCCGCTGTCGTACACGCGGCTGCTCCAGTTCGAGCCCCTTCCGGCGCGCGTGGCGAGCCATATCCGGCTCGTCCCCAGCGAGTTCGATCCCAAGGAGCTCGTCGTCTTCGACATCACCGTCGCCGACGCGTCCGGCGCCGCCCTGGTCGTGGTGAGCGACTTCATCATGGCCCGCGTCACCGACAAGGCCCAGCTCTCGGGCGAGCTCGCCCGCCGCGCCCCACGCCGCACCGCGGTCGCGTTCGACGACCCGCCGCCGCAGCGCGTGCCGGAGCGGCGCGTGGCCGGCCTCGACGACGCGATCGCACCGTCCGAAGGCGTCGAGGCGCTGCGCCGGCTGCTGCGCGACGCCACCGGGCCGCACACGCTGGTGGTCCCGCGCGACTTCGACGCGATGCGGCGCGACCTGACCGCGGAGCCGCGCACCGGCCCGGCCGCCGCGCCCGCGCCGGCGCCCCCCTCCCGGTCGCTGCCCCTCGATGAGATCGAGGCCGTGCTCGGCACGCACGAGGCGGTGCGCCAGGCCGTGGTGCTCGCGCGGGCCAACCGGCCGGGCGACGTCAAGCTGGTGGCCTACTGCGTCGTCGAAGAGGAACGCCACGTCACGGTGAGCGAGCTGCGGCGCTTCCTGAAGAGCCGGCTGCCCGCCGCCATGGTGCCGTCCACCTTCGTGACGCTCGACGCGCTGCCGCTCACGCCCGACGGGTTCGTGGAGCGCGCCGCGCTGCCCGACCCCTTCGGCGCCGCGGACGACCACGTGGCACCCCGCACCGACACGGAGAAGCTCGTGGCCGAAATCTGGACCGAGGTTCTCGGCGTCGAGCGCATCAGCGTCCACGACAACTTCTTCGACGTCGGGGGCCACTCCCTGCTCGCGGTCCGCGTGGTCACGAAGATCGACAAGCGCCTCGGCGTGCGCCTCAATCAGGCCACGATGGTCCTGCAGACCCTCGAGCAGATCGCCGCCGAGTGCGATCGGCGCCGCGGCCCGGGGGGGGGGGGGGCGGCCCGGCCCCGGGGGGGGGGCGGGCCGGGGGCCCGGGGGGGGGCGCCAAGAAGAACCCCCAGGCGCTGGGCGGGCGATGAACCCCGTCCTGTTCGGCTCGACCCCGCAGTCGTTGTTCGGGCTCTACATGCCGCCGAAGGCGAAGCGGGCGCGCCCGTCCGGCGTGGTGCTGTGCTATCCCATGGGGCAGGAGTACATGCGGGCCCACCGCGCGTTCCGGCAGCTCGGTCAGCTGCTGCAGAAAGCGGGCTTCCACGTGCTGCGCTTCGACTACTACGGCACCGGCGACTCCGCCGGCGACACCGAAGCGGGCGGGCTGGCGCAGTGGACCGCCGACATCGCCACGGCCATCGAGGAGCTCCGGGACACGGCCGAGGTCCCGCGCGTCTCGCTGGTCGGCCTGCGGCTCGGCGCGCTGCTGGCGGCCCGGGCGGCGGCGCGGCGCGACGACGTCGAGTGCGTCGTGCTGTGGGATCCCGTGGTCGCTGGCGCGGCGTACCTGGATGAGCTGTTCGAGAGCAAGGTGGGGGCGCGCGCCGGCGTGCGGGCGGACCTGGCTGACCGCACGGCCACGATCGGCGTGATGGGGTTCCCGGTCACGCCACCCTTGCGGCGGGACCTCGAGGCCGCGAACCTCCTCGACCTGGCGGCCCCCGCCGGCAGCAAACGGCTGGTCATCGTCTCGCAAGAGCGGCCGGAGTACGCCGCGGCCGGAAGCCACCGGCCCGCGGGAGCCGGCCCGGTACGGTTCGAGCTGGTGCCCAGCGAAGGCAGCTGGAACGAGGTGGACGACTACGGCGGCGCACTCATCCCGCAACGCCTGATCCAGCACATCGTGGCGTACCTCGCCGAGGAGACGCGTCCGTGAAAGAGAGGCCGGTCCAGTTCGGCACGGGCACGCCCCTGATCGGGGTGCTCACCGAGCCGGCCCCCGGCGACGCGGCCGCCGGAAGGCCGGGCGTGCTGATGCTCAACTCCGGTATCCTGCACCGCGTAGGCAGCTGCCGCCTCCACGTGCGCCTCGCCCGCGCCCTCGCCGCGGCCGGCTACACGAGCTTGCGCTTCGACTACTCGGGGATCGGCGACTCCGAGCCGCGCCGCGACAACCTCCCCTTCGAGGCCAGCGCCGTCGCGGAGACGCGCGAGGCCATGGACTACCTCGCCGCCCGGAAGGGCCTCGACGGATTCGTGCTGCTCGGCCTGTGCTCGGGGGCCGACATGGCGCACGAGACCGCGGTGGCCGATGCGCGCGTCCGCGCGCTGGTGCTGCTCGACGCCTGGGCGTACCGGAATCTGGGCTACTACTGGCACCACTACGCCCCGCGACTGTTGCGGCCGGCCGTGTGGGCGAACTACGGGCGGGTGCGCCTCCAGCGCCTCGCCCGCCGGCGCGTTGCGGTCGGCGCCCCCGTGAGCAGCGACGGCGTGGAGTACGAGATGCCAAAGTACGTGCGCGTGTTTCCGCCCCGCGAGCGCATCGCGAAGGACCTCCGGCTCTTCATGAGCCGTGACATGCAGCTCTTTCTGCTCTGGACCGGCGGCCTGTGGGTGTACAACCACCGCGGGCAATACACGGCGACGTTCCGGCGGGAGTTGGTGGCGGGCAACGTGCGAGAAGAGTACCTGCCCGACGCCGATCACATCCTGACGGGGCTCGACCACCAGGCGTGGGTGACGCGCGAGGTGGTGTCCTGGCTCGAGGCCCTGCCCCGCCGCGCGGCGGTGACGGCGGCGGCCCGCGGCGCGCCGGCCGAGCCGGCGCCGTCGCTGTCACCCGGCGCCGCCTGAACCGGACGTTCCAGGCTCTGATCGGGGGCGCGCTGCTCGCCGTGACGGCCTGCGGCGGCGCCCCCCCGTCGCAGGCGCCGGCCTGGTCGGACTTTCCGCCCGATTCCGCGCTTTCCCCCGCTCCGACCGCGACCTCGCCGGGGATCCTCCTCGACACGATCGCGACCAGCCTGGTCGTTCCATGGGCGCTGGCCTTCACCCCGGACGGACGGGTGCTCGTGACCGAACGGGCCGGGCGCATCCGGGTCATCGAGAACGGCCGGTTGCGCGAGCGACCGTGGGCAACACTCGCCGTGGTCGGCGACGACCCGGAGTGGCGGCCCGAAGCCGGCCTCATGGGCATCGCAGTGGCGCCGGACTTCGCGACCAGCCGACACGTGTACGTGCTCGCCACGTTCTGGAAGGCCGACAGCGCGGCGCTGCGCGCGCTGCCGCGGCGGCTGTGGCGCCGCGTCGCGGCCACCGTTTCGCCGCTGGCGACGACCCTGTTCGAGAATCGGATCGTTCGATTCACCGAGCGTGACGGCCAGGGCGGTGATCCCCAGGTGGTCGTGGACCACCTGCCGGCAGACTACTACCACGACGGCGGGGCGCTCGGGTTCGGTCCGGATGGGATGTTGTACGCCACCATCGGCGATGTCCTCCGCCCGGCCCTGGCCCAGCGGCCGCGCGTCGCGGCCGGCAAGGTGTTGCGGGTGCGACCAGACGGGACAGAGCCACCGGACAATCCTTTTCCCGGATCACCGGTGTGGGCGCTTGGATTGCGCAACAGCCAGGCGCTCGCCTGGCATCCCGTGACGCACGACCTGTTCGTGACCGAGCACGGGCCGACGGGCATGTCGCAGGAAGGCGGCAGAGCCGGGTTCGACGAAGTGAACGTCGTGACGCGCGCCGGCAACTACGGCTGGCCGCGCGGGGTTGGCCGCGCCGAATCCGGCGCGGCACAACCCATCCGCGTCTGGGCCACGGCCGTCGCGCCCGCGGGCGCGACGTTCTACACCGGGCCGGATCCGCGGTGGCGCGGCAGCCTGTTCGTCGGCGGCCTGCAGAGTCTGCAGCTGCGACGGCTGGTGCCGGTGCGCGACGGCGACAGTTGGCGGATCGCGGGCGAGGAGTCTTTTCTGGTCGGCCGGTTGGGACGGATTCGGGCCCTGGCCATGGGCCCCGACGGATACCTGTACCTCACGACGAGCAACCGGGATGGCCGGGGCGTGCCCGGACCCCACGACGATCTCATCGTCCGGGTCCGTCCGGGTCCCTGAACCGCGGCGACCGGTCCCGGCCGCCGCGACGCCTCCTCATACCGCGGCCCGGTTGCGATCGGTGCGCCGCGCAAGCGCCGCCCGTGTCAGGCGGCCCACCGCGAGGCCGAGCGCCGCGGCGCCGACCTCGCTCAGGCCGGTCACGACCTCAGGGGACGCGAGCGGCGCCGCGACCAGCACGCCGGCCCCGACCGCGATGGCCGCGAGGCCGGCGCGGCCCCGCGCCCACACCCCGAGCGGCACGAACAGCACGGCCAGCCAGGCCGCCGCGAGCGGCCCCCTGGCCTCTCGCGCCCCGGTCAGCAGCGCGAGGCCCGCGCCCGTCGAATACGCGAGGCCGCAGTGCTCGACGCCCGACGCGCTCACGCACCACCCGCGCCGGGAGCGCCGCACCGCGACGTCGAGCCGGTCGCCGGCGCGCACGCCGCGCAGCGCGTGTGGGACGCGCAGCTCCGGCGCGGCCAGCCGGTACATGGCGGCGCGCACCCGCACCCGCAGCACCAGGTCGTCGCCGTCGGGACCGATCAGCAGCACCGTCCGGCCCGACCGGTCGGCGATCGAAAACAGCGACGCGACGCCGGCGGGCGGCGCCGCGGCCCGCGCGTAGACGCGCAGCGTCGTGCCGCCGCGGATCAGGCCGCTGACGCTCCCGGCGTCGGGGAACTGCGCGGACGGAAGGAACCGGCGGCCCAGCCGCACCGAATCCACCCGCGCCGGATAGGCGGCCAGGTGCCCCAGCTGCGGCGCCCACTGGCCGTAGAACACCGAGCGCGGAAAGTCCGGGGTGACGAGCACGGCCGTCAGCGCGACGGCGAGCGTGACGGCCGCCGCGGCGAGCGCGCCCGGCAGGTGCGCGATCCGCGGATCCGCCAGCCACCGGCCGCGGGTGCGCACCAGCCATGCGCCGGCGAGCGCGCCGGCCGTGTTGGCCAGGATGTCCGCCAGACTCGGCTGGCGCCCGGGCAGCGCCGTCTGGGTGAGCTCGATGAGCGTCGAGCCCGCCGCGGCGACGAGCAGGACCCAGCGCGTCCGGAGCACCATCGCCAGGACGGCGCCGGCGGGCAGGAACAGCAGCGCGTTGAGAATGCCTTCGGAAAGCGCCAGCTCGCTGCAGGCCAGGCACCAGAACGGCGCCCGGCTCGCGCCGGCGGCAGGACGCAGCGTCACCGCCAGCACCGGCGCGGCCGCCACCGCGGCGAGCGCGAGCCTCGCGCGGAGTGACCGTCCCGTGCCGATAGGCTAGAAAATCGTGTAGATGAAAGGCGCGAGCGCCGAGCCCGACGCGAACACCAGGAGCGCCCCGACCAGGAGCAGCACCACGATGATCGGCAGCAGCCACCACTTCTTGCGGACCCTCATGAAGGCCCACAGCTCTTTCAGCACGCCGCTCTTAGCCATGTCGCAGTCCGTTTCCTAGAATTGCCGTTCGAGATCGCTCTTGCCGCCCGACTCGACCGGCTGCCAGAAGCCGCCGTCCTTCAGCCCGTGCTCGAGCGGGCGCCGGCCGAACAGGCGCATGAGCCTGCCCATCGGCGTCATCACCAGGTAAAACACGATCCCCATGAAGATCGGGGTGGTCACCTTCGAGATCGCGTGCGCGAGCCCCATCCAGGCACGCTGCACCGGGCCCAGGTGCGTGGGCATCACCAGGCCCGCCAGCACCAGCGCCCCGCCGAGAACCGCGAAGATCCGCGCCAGCAGCAGGTGATCCCGCCACCACACGATACCGCCGAGGACCAGGAAGGCGATCCCGACGGTCAGGCCGAACTTGCGCCCCTCGGCGGGGCTCAGTCGAGCTGGAATTCCTGTCGCCAATCCTGCGTCTCCTTCCACACCGGTTGCTCCTGCTTGTGCAGCAGGAACGACCCGAGCACCAGCGCGTCGATGTGGGTGCGCATGAAGCAGGTGTGGGCGTCCTTCGGCGTGCACACGATGGGCTCGCCGCGCACGTTGAACGACGTGTTCACGACCACCGGGCAGCCGGTGAGCCGCTCGAACGTCTGGATCAGGTCGTAGTAGTCCGGATTCACGTCGCGGCTCACGGTCTGCACCCGCGCCGAGTAGTCGATGTGCGTGACCGCGGGGATGTCGGACTTCGGCACGTTGAGCAGCTCGAGCCCCCACAGCTTGCGCTGCTCCGGCGTCATGGGGACCTGCCGCTCCTTTTTGACCGGCGCGACGAGGAGCATGTACGGCGAGTCGCAGTCCATCTCGAAGTAATCGCCGACGCGCTCGCGCAGCACGCTCGGCGCGAACGGCCGGAACCCCTCGCGGAACTTGATCTTGATGTTCATCTGCGCCTGCATCCGCGGGCTGCGCGGGTCGCCCAGGATGCTCCGCGAGCCCAGCGCGCGCGGGCCGAACTCCATCCGCCCGTTGAACCACCCGACGATCTTCTCGTCGGCGAGCAGTTTGGCGGTGGTATCCAGCAGCGGCGTCCGCTCGAGCCGGTGGTACACCGCCCCGACCGACTTCAGGAACGCCTCGATCTCCGCGTCCGCGAAGCCCGGCCCGAGGTAGGCCCCCCGCATCGTGTCCTTTCCGGTCGTGACGGTGCGCGGCTGCTTCTCGCGACGGTGCCAGATCAGCTGCGCCACGCCCAGCGCCCCGCCCGCGTCGCCGGCGGCCGGTTGAATCCACAGCCGCTTGAACGGACCCTCGCGCAGGATCTTGCCGTTGCCGACGCAGTTGAGCGCGACACCGCCCGCCAGGCACAGGTTCTCCGACCCCGACTCGCGGTGCGCGGTGCGCGCCATCCGCATCATCACTTCTTCGCACACGTCCTGCACCGAACGGGCGAGGTCCATCTCCCGCTGGGTGAGCTTCGTCTCCGGCGCGCGCGGCGGCCCCCCGAACAGCTTCTCGAACCTGCCGTTCGTCATGGTCAGGCCGTGCAGGTAGTTGAAGTACTCCTGATTCAGGCGGAACGAGCCGTCTTCCTTGAGGTCGATGAGGTGCTCGTAGATGAGCGGCACGTACTTCGGGTCGCCGTAAGGGGCGAGGCCCATCACCTTGTACTCGCCGCTGTTGACCTTGAAGCCGGTGTAGTACGTGAACGCCGAGTACAGCAGGCCGAGCGAATCGGGCCAGCGCAGCTCACGGGTCAGCGTGATCTCCGCGCCGCGGCCCACGCCGAACGACGCCGTGGCCCACTCCCCGACACCGTCCATCGTGAGAATGGCCGCCTCCTCGAACGGCGAGGGATAGAACGCGCTCGCCGCGTGCGACTCGTGGTGCTCGGCGAACAGCAGCGGCCCCTCGTAGTCCCCGAGCTGCTTCCGGAGGTCGCCCTCCATCCACAACTTCTCCTTGATCCACAGCGGCCCGGCCTTCAGGAACTGGCCGAACCCCCTGGGCGACACCCCGAGGTAGGTCTCGAGAATCCGCTCGAACTTCAGGATCGGCTTGTCGTAGAAGCCCACCGAGGCCAGGTCCGTGGCGCCGATGCCGGCGTGCCGCAGGCAGTACTCCACCGCGCGCGCCGGAAATGCCGGATCGCCCTTCTTGCGCGTCAATCGCTCTTCGGACACGGCGGCCACGATCTCGCCGTCCCGCAGCAGGCAGGCGGCGCTGTCGTGGTAGAACGCGGAAATCCCTAAGATGTACTGCGGTTGCTTCACAGCGACCCCTGAGCGCCGGTGACGAACGTCGGACACCGCCCGGCGTCTGCAAGCTTCGGACTACTCGCGGGACAGGCCCGGCAGAGTCGTTCAAACGGTTGCGGCTGTGCGTGATGGACCGTTCGGCGGAGACGGTCAACCGACCGCAAGATCGCGGGGGCGTTGCCCAAACGCAACACTCCTTGGGCGTGGCACGGCTTTGGCTGGTATTCCACCCGTCCTCAAACTAGCGTACGCCAACTCGACCGTGTTGACCCTGTCTTCGTCCATGCCTGAGGCGCCCCCCGCGCCACACGCCGACGCTCCCGCGCCGGCGTCGTGGAGCGGCCGGGTCTGGCTCGTCGCGGCCCTGCTGCTCAGCCTCCACGCTGGCCTCATCTGGCGCACGCGCTGGCCGACGATGCCCATCGGCGACGACGCGATCTACCTCAGCCTGGGGCGGTCGCTGCAACACGGGTCGTATCGGGAAGAGTACCTGGTGGACGCCCCGTCGCACCGGAAGTACCCGCCCGGGTACCCGGGAGCGTTGGCGGTCGCCGACGTGCTGGGCGGGAGGCGCTTCGTCGCGGGCGTGGCCCTGAACATCCTCCTGTCCTGTGCCGCGCTCGCGGCCAGCTTCGCCCTGTTCCGGCGGCTGATGCCCGCCGCCGTGTCGGTGGCGTCCCTGGCCGCGCTGGCGGTGAACCCGTACCTCATCGAACGGGCCGGCCGGATGCTCACCGAGCCCCTGTACACCGCGCTGACGGTGCTCGCCCTGTGGGGCACGGCGGCGGCCGGCGACCCGTCGCGGCGGCGAATCGCGTGGGTATGCGCTGCCGCGATCGCGGCGGCGATGACGCGCAACCTGGGCGTCGCGGCCGTGGCCACCGTCGCGTTGTGGCTGCTCCTGCGGGGCAAGCCGCGCGCACTGGCGGCCTTCGTCGCCGCCGCGGGAATCGTGTCGGCCGCCTGGCTGGTCTACGTGTCCCGCACGAAGGAGGCGGGCGGAAGCTCCTACGTCGCCGATGCCGCCGTGCTGCCCCGCCGAATCGCCCAGACCGGCGGAGACAACCGCGTCGCGGGATACGTCGGCATGGTGCGCGCCAATGCCGAGGCCTACCTGCTCGGCACCCTGCCGACCCACCTTCCGGCCGGCGTGCTTCCCGGAACCCAGCTCGACAACGACCTGGGGGTCGCGCTGGTGCTGGGCGCCATCGTGGTGGGGCTCGCCGTCGTGGCGCGCCGGTTGGGCACCGTGTTCTGGTACCTTCTCGGCTACCTGGCTCTGCTGGTCGCCTGGCCGGTTCGCGTGGACCGGTTCATCACGCCACTCCTCCCGCTGCTGCTCCCGATCGGAGCGCTCGGGGTCCATGCGCTCGGCCACCGGCTGGGCATGCGCCGCGCCGCGACCGCTGCCGCGCTCGGGTTCGCGGCAATCGTGGCCGTCGCGAGCATGCTCAAGACCGGGGCGGTCGTGTCGCGGTGGCAACCATGCCGCGGCACCGGCTCGGTGCGGGGATGCGCCCCCGACGACGACGCGGCCACCATCGAGGCCGCCATGTGGCTGCGAACCGCGGCGGCCCCGGACGCCGCGATCCTGACCGCGCACGAACCGGCGGTTGGGTACCACAGCGATCGGCGCGTGCTGCCGTGGCCCCGGGCAATGGCTCACCCCGACTCGACCCTGCTGCCCCTGTTGCGCGCCGCGGGCGTGCGCTATGTGCTGCTGAGCAGCGTCAAGCTCCGGGACGCGGCCCTGGACCCCCGTCTGCAGGCCGACTGCTCCCAGTTCTCGGTGGCACGCGCCTTCCCGCCGCGAACCTACGTGCTGCGGCTGCGGGAGCCCGGCGAATCCTCACCCCCCCCCCCCGGGGACGCGTCGGCGTGCGCGGCGGTCGAAGCGCACCGGCGCGCCAACCTCGGCCGCAACTTCTACCCATGAGACGGGCGAGACCGTGACCGAGCGCGGGATACCCCCAGGCTGGCGCGGCGTGCGGCTCGCGGACGCGCCCACGCGCTCCGTCGTCGTGGCATCGCTGGGCTCGCGCGACCAGCTCGAAACGACGCTGGGCGCGTTGCGTATGGCGTGCGGCCCGTCCGGTGTCGAGCTCGTCGTGGCGCGCTCGTGCCCGGGCGCCGAGCTGGCCGAGCTGCAGGAACGATTCCCCGACGTGCTGTTCATCCCCGTGGCGGACGGCAGCTCACCGCGGCAAACCCGGGCCATCGGTCTCACCGCGGCGGACGGGGACGTGGCCCACCTCGTGGACGACACGCGGCCGGTCAGCCAGGTGTGGCTGGCCCACGTCACGCGCCCATGGCCGGGCGCCGCACGGAGCGTGGACGCCGCGGCGGGACCGGCGGCACCGCGTGCCTGAAGCGTCGAACCGACTGACGGTCATCGTGCCGTCGGTCAACGGCTGGGCCGATCTCGAAGGATGTCTGGCCGCGCTGGAAGGGCAGACGGGCGGCGTACACCTCGAGGTGATCGTCGCCGACCGTGTCGGCGCAGCGGTCCGGGATCGGGTGCGCGCGCGTTTTCCGCGCGTGCGGCTGCTGGAAGCGCCGGCGCGCACGGCGATCCCCGCGCTGCGGCGCCTGGCGTTCGCGGCGGCCACCGCCGACGTGGTCGGCGTCATCGAAGACCACGTCATCGTGCCTCCCGACTGGGCCTCGCGGATGCTCGCGGCGCACGCCGCGGGGGCCGAGGTCGTCGGCGGCGCGGTCGAGAACGCGGCGACTGAGCGGCTCGTGGACTGGTCGGCCTTCCTGTGCGAATACAGCCACTGCCTCCGGCCGGTGGCCGGCCGCGCCGAGTGGCTCACCGGCAACAACGTCACCTACCGGCGTGCGCTGCTCGCGCGCTTCAGGGATCAGCTGGCCGACGACCGCTGGGAGGATCACCTCCATGGACTGTTGCGCGCCTCCGGGGTCGGCCTGGAGTGCCGCCCCGACATCGTGATCGGCCACAAGAAGCACTACACGGTCGGCGAGTACGCCGGACAGCGGTTCCTGTACTCCCGCTCGTTCGCGGGGGCGCGGGTGAAGGGCGCGGGCGCAGCCCGCCGGGCGCTGTATGGCGCGGCGGCCTTCGCGCTGCCGCCGTTGCTGTTCGCGCGCGTCACCTCGCGCGTCTGGCGCGACGGCCGGTACCGCGGCCACCTCGTGGCCTCGCTTCCCCTGCTCACGGTCTTCGTGATCGCGTGGGCCGCAGGCGAGGTCGTGGGCGCCTGGCTCGGTGCCGGGGACGCGCTCGAGCGGGTTACCTGACCCACCCTGCACGGCCTCCGGTGTTGCGTCCCCTCGACACTCTAGTCCAACCGGTTGGTGACGGGCGCGCGCATCTTGCGTAAGTTATTGCCCTGACTATCGTTCGGCCCCGCACGCCTTTTGCGGGTTTCCAGCGACGTCCCGCTTTCCCTTAGAGGATCCCGACGTGGGTGACGTCGTTTCACGAAGAATCGACCGCGCGGAGGCCGGCCATCGAGTCGCCATCATCGGCGCCGGGCCCGGAGGCCTCACCGCGGCGTACGAGCTTGCGAAGGCCGGCATCAGGGTCGACGTGTTCGAAGCCGACGAGGTGGTCGGGGGCATCTCGCGCACGGCCCGCTACAAGGGGTACCGCTTCGACATCGGCGGGCATCGCTTCTTCACGAAGTACCCGCCCGTCGAGGAGATGTGGAGGGAGGTGCTCGCCGACGAGTTCATCTCCGTACCGCGGCTTTCGCGCATCTACTACGACGGGAAGTACTTCGACTACCCGCTCAAAGCGTTCAATGCGTTGCGGGGTCTCGGCATCATCAACGCGGTCCGCATCGTCCTATCCTACGTCCAGGCGCGGCTGTTCCCGAGCCCGGTCGAGGAGAACCTCGAGCAGTGGGTGACCAACCGCTTCGGCCGGCGGCTGTACCAGATCTTCTTCAAGACCTACACCGAGAAGGTGTGGGGCATCCCCTGCACCGAGATCCGCGCCGAGTGGGCCGCCCAGCGCATCCAGGGCCTGTCGCTGGTCCGCGCGATCCTCTCGGCCGCGCAGCTCACCAAGCGGTCGACGGCGATCAAGACGCTGATCCATGAGTTCCAATACCCGCGGCTGGGGCCGGGCCAGATGTGGGAGCTGACCACCGAGCGGGTGCGCGCGCTCGGCGGCACGGTGCACCTGGGCCACCGCGTGACGGCGGTGGAAGTGCGGGACGGCCGCGCGGTCGCGCTGCGCGTGAAGGGCTCGGGCGGCGAGCGCCGCGTCGAGGCCGACCACGTGATCTCCACGACGGACGTGCGGTCGCTGGTCCGCGCGCTCGACCCCGCCCCGCCGGCGGCGGTGCGCCGGGACGGCGAGGGCCTGCGCTACCGCGACTTTCTCGTGGTGGCGCTCATGCTCAAGAAGGCGCACCTGTTCCCCGACAACTGGATCTACATCCACTCGCCGGGCGTGAGGGTCGGCCGCATCCAGAACTTCAACAACTGGTCGCGGGCCATGGTGCCGGACCCCGATCACACCACGTGCCTCGGGCTCGAGTACTTTTGCTTCGAGGGTGACGGGTTGTGGACATCGGCCGACGCCGACCTGATCGCGCTGGCCACCCGGGAGCTCGGCGCGCTCGGCCTGGCCGACCCGGGGCTGGTGTTCGACGGCACCGTGGTGCGGATGGCCAAAGCCTACCCGATCTACGACGCCACGTACCGCGAGCACCTGGACGGCGTGCGCACGTACCTCGATCCCATCCCGAACCTGCATTGTGTGGGTCGCAACGGGATGCACAAATACAACAACCAGGATCATTCGATGCTGACGGCGATGATGACCGTCTGGAACCTGCAGGGCGCCGCGCACGACGTGTGGTCCGTGAACACCGACTTCGAGTACCACGAGGAGATCCGGGTCGACCCTGCCTCGCGCGCGCCCGCGGCCGAGGCCGCGCGGGCGGCGGCGGGGTGAGGCGATGCGGATCGGCGTGGACGCCTGCTGCTGGGCCAACGGCCGAGGCTACGGCCGGTTCGCCCGCGAGCTGCTGCGGGCGATGACGGCGGGCGCGCCGGACGAGCGTTTCGTGTGCTTCGCCGACGACCTCGCGGCCCGGCAGTTCGACCTCGACGGGCCCAACGTGCGGCTGGTCCGCGTGGCGCAGCGCGCCGCGCCAGCGCTCGCCGCGTCGGCCGAAGGCAACCGCGCGCCCTTCGACCTGCTGCGGCTGACGGCCGCGGTGTGGCGCGAGCGCCTGGACGTGTTCTTCGAGCCGAGCGTCTACACCGCGTTCCCCTTGCCGCCGCGGCTGCCCGCGGTGGTGACGGTGCACGACGCGATCGCGGAGCGGTTTCCGGCGCTCACGCTGCCCACGGCGCGCGCGCGGTGGTTGTGGAACGCCAAGGTGGCGCTCGCGGTCCACCAGGCGCGGTTGGTGCTCACGGTGAGCGAGTACGCGGCTCGCGAAGTGGCCGAGGTGCACGGGGTGCCGGCGGGCGCGATCCGGGTCGCGGTCGAGGCGCCGGCGCCCGCGTTCGGCCCGGGCACGCCCGGCGAGATCGCGGCGGCGGCCGCGCGGTGCGGCGTCCCGGCCGGCGCGCGGTGGTTCACCTACGTGGGCGGCTTCAGCCCGCACAAGCGGGTGGATGCGATCGCGCGGGCGCACGGCGCGCTCGCGCGCGAGCTGGGCGACGCCGCGCCGTGGCTGCTCCTGGTGGGCGCGACCTCCGGCGACGTGTTCCTCGGGAACCAGGCCGCCATCCGGCGCGCGGTGGACCAAGGCGGCGCCGCGGACCGCGTGCGCTGGACCGGGTTCGTGCCGGACGCCGAGCTGCGGCATCTGCACGCCGGGGCGTTGGCATGCCTGCTGCCGTCGCTGAGCGAGGGCTTCGGGCTGCCGGCCGTCGAGGCCGCGGCCTGCGGGGCACCGGCGATCGCCACGACCGCGAGCCCGCTGCCGCAGCTGCTCGAGGGCGGCGGCCTGTTCGTGCCCCCGGGCGACGACGCGGCGCTCCTCGCCGCGATGCGGCGCCTGGCCACCGAGCCTGGGCTGCGCACGCGGCTCGGGGAGCGGGCGCGGGAGCGGGCCGGCACGCTCAGCTGGGCGCGCGCCGCCGACGCGGCCCTCGGCGCACTGCGCGAGGCGGCGGTATGAGCGGTCTGCGTTTCGGGTTCCTCACGACGTTCTACCCGCCGTATCACTTCGGCGGCGACGCGATGGGCGTGCAGCGGCTGGCGCAGGCGCTGGCGCGCCGCGGCCACCGGGTGACCGTCGTCCACGACGCCGACGCGTATCTCACGCTGGCGGCCGCGCCGCCGGCCGCGGGCCCGGCCGGGGGGGGGGGGGACGGCGTGGACGTCGTGACGCTGAAGAGCCCGCTGGGCGCCGTGTCGACGCTGCTGACGCAGCAAACCGGGCGTCCGATAGTCCACGGCGCGACCATCCGCCGCACGCTCGAGGCGCGGGGCGTGGACGTAACCGTGTTCCACAACGTCTCGCTGGTCGGGGGACCCGGCCTGCTGGGGCTGGGACGCGGCGTCACGCTGTACATGGCGCACGAGCATTGGCTGGTGTGCCCGTCGCACGTGCTGTGGCGGCACGGCCGCGAGGTGTGCACCGGCCGCGAGTGCCTGCGCTGCGTGCTCCACTACCACCGCCCGCCGCAGCTGTGGCGCTACACCAGCTACCTCGAGCGCCAGCTCAAGCACGTGGACGCGTTCATCGCGATGAGCGAGTTCAGCCGCGACAAGCACCGCGAGTTCGGCTTCCCCCGCGACATGGAGGTCGTGCCGTACTTCCTGCCGGACGCCGAGCCGCCCTCGGCCCGGGGGGGGGGGGGGGGGGGGCGGGCGCCAGCCCCCCCGCG